>ENA-OQRC01000002-OQRC01000002.1-human-gut-metagenome-genome-assembly--contig:-NODE-2-length-278296-cov-9.444762_pt1 | contig 278296 bp, 249 predicted proteins | sample MGYA00243236_ERZ505102 | MGnify/ENA primary metagenome ERZ505102 (study PRJEB26097, sample SAMN02712089) | human gut metagenome | biome: Gut microbiome | host: Homo sapiens | place: Denmark... | reverse complement strand
ATAAGGTTTTCTTGCGTACCCGGATCACCGGATTGGTCGTCACATATGCCTGCTCGATGCCGTAATGTGGATATGTGTCTAGCTGATCTGGCAGTTTATGAAATAAAAATTTGCGTTCGATTTCCATATTTTGTTCCTCCGTGTCTGGAATATCTTGAAGATTTCCACAAACTATTATATACTACATATAATTATGGGATGGAATTGTAACATTTGTTAGATACAAATTCGTAAAACCATAACCAATCAATAATTCCTTGTAAATTATAATGTATTTTATAATAGAAGGAAAGTGGAATTTTAGAATATGAATATACATGTTTGCGGGTCGGAAATCAACCGGTTTCATGATGCGCAGGGCAAGGAGGATGCATATGAGTAAAGTAAATGTATATCTTGCAGATGGTTTTGAAGAGGTCGAAGGGCTGACCGTTGTAGATCTGCTGCGGCGCGCAGGCATCGAGACAGATATGGTATCAATTATGGGACGAAAGGAAATCGTCGGTGCACGGAAGATTCCCGTGCTGGCAGATAAGCTCTTTGAAGAGCAGGACGATCCGGATGTGATCGTGCTTCCGGGCGGTATGCCGGGAACCCTGCACTTAAAGGCGCATGAAGGTCTGGCACATCTGATCCGGAAAGCAGACAAGGAAGGAAAATTGCTTGCAGCAATCTGTGCAGCACCAACCATCTATGGAGAGATGGGACTTCTCGAAGGAAAGAATGCAACCTGCTATCCGGGCATGGAGGACAAGCTGCTTGGTGCAAACTGGCAGGAGCAGCCGGTCGTTGTCGACGGAAACTTCGTGACAAGCCGGGGCGTTGGAACAGCGATTGCATTTGCACTCACATTGGTTACAATCCTGAAGGATGAAGAAACAGCGAAGTCTTTGGCGAATAGTATAGTTTATAAATGGTAATTCCAATCGGGAGGACGTTATGTACAGATTAACGATAAAGGATATATTGGAAGCAACAGGCGGCGTATTGCTGTGTGGCGATGAAAATACAGAGATCAAAGATGTCTGCATCAATTCCAAGGAGATCAAGCCGGGCGATTTGTTTGTCCCGATCATCGGGGAGCGGGTCGATGCGCATCGTTTTATCGAGAGCGCACTTCACACAGGTGCGGCAACCCTGACATCACAGCATACCGATATTGTTGTATCGGAGAAGCCGTTTGTCTACGTGAGTGATACAGAAAAGGCATTGCAGGATATCGGCGCTTATATACGCAGGAAGTTTAAGAAGCCGGTTATCGGTGTGACCGGAAGTGTTGGAAAGACGACAACGAGACAGATGATCGCAACCGTGCTTTCGGGATGCTTAAATGTCTACCAGACCGAGGGCAATCTGAATTCCCAGATCGGTGTGCCGCTGACCCTTCGACGGATTGACGAGAACGCAGAGGCAGCCGTGCTTGAAATGGGTATCAGCGAACCGGGACAGATGGAGATTCTGTCTGACATGGTGAAGCCGGATATCTGTGTCGTGACGATGATCGGTGTTGCGCATATCGAATTTATGAAGACGCGTGAGAATATCCGCAAAGAGAAGTTGTCGATTATCAATCATATGAGACCGGATGGTGTGCTGTTCCTAAATGGCGATGATGCACTGCTTGCAGAAGTGAAAGGTGATACCGGCGTCCGTACATTTACATACGGCACTGGTGCGGACTGCGATTACCGGGCGGAGAATCTGCATATGGAAGATTACCAGTATGTATATGATTTCGTGCATGGAGACACGCGTGTGCATGTGCGGCTCAACGCACTTGGCAAGCACAATGTCGGAAATTCACTGGTCGGTCTTGCGATCGCAGATTATATGGGATTGGATCTGGAGAAGGCAGCAGCCGGACTTTCCGAGTTCAAGGGGCTTCGCCAGAAGCTGATCCGTGTTCCGGGTAAATACACGATCATCGATGATACTTATAATGCAAGTCCGGATTCCATGAAGGCAAGTCTGGATGTGCTGGAGGATCTGGAGACAACCGGTAAGAAAATCGCGGTGCTTGGCGATATGTTCGAGCTTGGTGAAAATGCAGAGCAGTATCATTATGAAGTCGGAAAATACGTGGCGACGAAGAAAATCGATGAGCTGGTCGTAGTCGGGGATCTGGCACAGCATATCATGCAGGGCGTACAGGACAGTAATTCTGATATCAACTGTTACAGCTTCAAGGACAACGGCGAGGTTGCTTTGTATCTGCTTTCTGTGATGCAGCCGGAAGATATCGTGCTGATCAAAGGCTCGAATGGTATGCATCTGGATGAAGTTGTAAATAATATGCTTGGATAATAAGATACATGAATTGTGACAGTGGCATGGCGATGAAACAATTTGTGTATCCGATGAGGTTCTATGGATGCATAGGACCTCATTTTTAATGTGGTAAGCAATGGAAATGCTTGTACATATGTTGATGTGTGAAATCATGGGACTATATATAGATAAGAGCGTGCGTATTGTGCGGCTACACTTGCACGAGCCAGTGGAATGTGAAAACACATATGAAATAATCCGGCGGCATGATAGGATGTAATTGTGAAAAATCTGTAAATTATGAAAATACAGGTTGACAGTCAGAATATGGTGTGCTATATTAACAATAACAAAAATGATAATCATTACTGATTTAGAAAATGTGGATCAATCAGTTCTTGCAAGTATCATTTTGTATAATTGCAGATATTATAGCAAAGTATATCATGTGTATAAACATGTGGAAGAATGAAAGGAGATTTATTATGAAATTTGTATGTACAGTATGTGGATATGTTTATGAAGGTGACGCAGCTCCGGCAGAGTGCCCAATCTGCCATGCTGGCGCAGATAAGTTCAAGAAAGTAGAAGACGGAGCGATGACACTGGCTGCAGAGCATGAGTTTGGCGTATATGCTTCTACTGTTAAGAACAACCCGGAAATCAGCGACGAGGATAAGAAGTTTATCTTCGATCAGCTTAAAGCAAACTTCAATGGTGAGTGCTCAGAGGTTGGTATGTACCTTTGCATGGCAAGAATCGCACATCGTGAAGGCTATCCGGAGATCGGTCTCTACTGGGAGAAGGCAGCTTACGAAGAAGCAGAGCATGCAGCAAAGTTTGCTGAGATGTTAGGTGAGGACTTAGAGCCAAACATGACAAGCTCTACCAAGAAGAACCTTGCTTGGAGAGTTGACTGCGAATATGGCGCAACAGCAGGAAAGGTTGACCTTGCAAAATGTGCAAAGAAGAATAATCTGGATGCAATCCATGACACGGTTCATGAGATGGCAAGAGACGAGGCTAGACATGGCAAAGCATTAGAAGGATTACTTAAGAGGTACTTTGGTTAAGCTACAAGCCATGCAAAACAGTAAAAATAACGCTCCGCAAGTTTACTTGCAGGGGCGTTTATTTTTGCTGTTTTATACGGCGCCAGCCGTCCATGAAACAGCCCGAAGGGCTGTGAATGGGGCATGGCTTGTGATTTTACCTTTTTCCATAAGCATATTAGGTAAAATGTTTGGAATATAGATAAGTGGGAAATTCTCTGAAAAGTGAAAAAATGAAAGATTGTCAAACGGAAAAAGATGCGATAGAATATAGGACAATTTATTGAACCGAACGAGATCGGGTGCAGATTGAGGAGACAGACGAAACAATGCGATTCCTTCAGAAACAATATAATAAAAAATGGATGCTTCCGTTGCTGACTTTTGTGGTCGGATGTTTGATTTTGACAGCATTTATACATCATTCTTATGATACAAACCGAAAACAGGTGCGGATGATTACGGAGCTGAATGCAAGCACCTATGCGGAACGATTACGCGACGATATGAACCGCGGAGTTGCTATTACCGATGCACTGAAAGCGATCATAATCAGCGGGAATGGGACAATTGACAATTTTGAAAAGGTATCTGAGAATCTGATGTCAGATTTTGTTCAAAGCATACAAATTGCACCGGATGGGGTTGTCACAGAGATTTACCCGGCGGAAGGAAATGAGGCAGGAAAGATAGACCTGCTTCATGATGAAAAACGTGGGGAAATCTGCCGCTATGGAAGAGATAACAATTGTGTAACGATGCAGGGACCATTTGATTTAAAGCAGGGAGGTCGTGGAATTGCAGTTCGCTATCCTGTCTATCTTGAGGCGGCGGATGGGAATCCTGTATTCTGGGGATTTACCATAGTGATTATCCGGGTTCCGGAAATTTTTGAAGAGTCGGTGCAGGCTCTTACGGAGTTTGGGTATGATTACTGCCTGACCAAGACGGTTTCTCCGCTTTCGGAAGAACGTGAGAGATTATCCTTCTCGAAAGAAGATTTGACAAATCCGGTTACATATACGTTTGAATTCGGCGGCTGTACATTTAATCTGGCAGTCACGCCAAAAGATGGATGGAAGCAAGGGAGGAAGATACTTCCGAATCTGGTTCTTGGATTCTTCATTGTATTATTTTTGACGGGATTGATGGTTGTCATTCTTGTAATCGAATTCCATCGGGAGGTATTAAAGAAGATAGCAATCACGGATCCACTAACCGGACTTTTGAACCGGGATGGGTTTGATGAACAAATCAAAAGTGCAATACAGGATACCCCGGATGCGCATTGCGTGGGAATTCAGACAGACATTGATGACTTCAAATTTATCAATGATATGTATGGACACGAAGCAGGTGATACCGCGCTTCGGATACTTGCGCAGAGTATGCGGAATGCTTTTGAAAAGGATGCGATTCTATGCAGAAATGGTGGCGATGAATTCTCGGCGGTTCTGATAGGAATGACGGAGGCAGAAGCGAAGGAAAAAATCGAGAAATTCACTATGCAGCCTAGATATATCACACAGAATGGAGAGAAACGTCCATTTTATATTTCGCTTGGGTATGCAGAATATCCGAAGGATTGTGATGATGTATCGGAATTAATCCGCTGTGCGGATATGGCACTTTATGCGGTGAAATTACACGGAAAGCATAGCTGCTGTGCGTATGAGGGTAACTACAAAGTGCAGAATAGAAGCCAGTTGGGATTTGCACTTCAGGATGTGTCAAGAAATCTGCCGGGGGCATTTCTGATATACATTGCGGATAAAACGAATGACCGCATCTTATTTGCGAATCAGGAGTTGATAGAATTTGCGGGATGTAAGGATTTCGATGAGTTTCTTGCATATACGGATCAGCGATTTCGGAATCTGATTCATCCGGAGGAGCAGGATGCGGTTGAGACGAGCATCTGGAAGCAGATTGATTCGGAAAAAAGTGGAAACAATGATTATGTCAAATTCCGTTTTGCGAAAAAAGACGGAACGTATCGGCCGGTATTCGATCATGGAAGAATCGTGAAGAGCCGGTATTATGGAAATGTATTTTATGTGTTGATTATGGATTGTGCTCTGATTGATTCATATTATGACAAAATGTGATCGGCAGTGCCCATACATATCAATAAGCAAAATAGAAAAGAGGCAACAACATGGGTAAAAAAGAAGAGAAAACAAATGTGATGCGTCTGCTCGATCAGGCGAAAATCGAATACAAGCATTACTGCTATGCAGGCACGGATGCGGTCGGCGGCATGGAGGTTGTCGAGGTACTGCACCAGGATCCGGATCAGGCATTTAAGACACTGGTCACAGTCGGCAAATCCGGCGAGCATTATGTGTTTGTGATTCCGGTCAATCAGGAGCTTGATTTGAAGAAAGCGGCAGAGGCTGCCGGCGAGAAATCCATCGCGATGATTAAGTCCAAGGAATTGCTGCCGTTAACCGGCTATATTCATGGCGGATGTTCACCACTTGGAATGAAGAAGCAGTTCCGTACATTCTTCCATCAGACCGCCAATGATTTTGAGACGATTATGTTCTCGGCAGGAAAGATCGGCTATCAGGTGGAGGTGAGTCCGGAAGCACTCCGGAAGATCCTGAAATATGAGACCTGTGATCTCGTAAAGGAATAAAAAAATCGTATAAATCCCTTTACATTTGCCGATAATTAGCTTATAATCGAGACAATTATAGGGAAAAAGCGTTGAAGGAGACTGCCGACAACAGGACATGACAGGGAATATGGTCACCGACTGAGAGCCATAACATGACACCATGTCTGGTGGAACACTACCGGAGCTGATAAGCTGAAGCCTACGTGGAGCTACATCCTAAGAGGTCTAGGTTTATCCGGAGCATTCACGTTACGAATGAAGAGAGGAATCCGTCTTATATATATTTATTACAGATGGTTTCAATGCGGGTGGTACCGCGGATGTAACACATGTACATTCGTCCCGAGGTCAAAGCACATTTGACTTCGGGATTTTTTAATGCAGAAAAGGAGATAGGAAAATGCAGGCAAACATTTACAGAGACATGACAATGGCGCAAGTATCAGAAGACCTTGTCGGAAAAGAAATCAGACTGGCAGGATGGGTAGAGAACATCCGTGACCACGGTGGCGTATCCTTTGTGGATTTACGGGACATGTATGGCGTAATGCAGGTTGTTATGCGCGATACAACGTTGCTCGATGGAATTACCAAGGAGCAGTGTATCTCCGTAGCGGGACTGGTACAGCATCGTGACGAGGAGACATACAATCCGAAGATTCCAACCGGAACAATCGAGCTGGAAGCACATGAGGTAGATATCTTAGGAAAGGTGTACAAGCAGCTTCCGTTTGAGGTGACAACCTCCAAGGAAGTCCGTGAGGATGTCCGTCTGAAATATCGGTACTTAGACCTTCGTAACCGCAAGGTAAAGGAGAACATGATCTTCCGTTCCAACGTCATCTCATTCCTGCGTCAGAAGATGACAGAGATGGGATTCATGGAGATTCAGACACCAATCCTTTGTGCATCTTCTCCGGAGGGCGCACGTGATTATATCGTACCATCCAGAAGATACAAGGGTAAGTTCTATGCACTCCCACAGGCACCACAGCAGTACAAGCAGCTTTTGATGGTGTCCGGATTTGATAAATATTTCCAGATTGCACCTTGCTTCCGTGATGAGGATGCAAGAGCCGACCGTTCCCCAGGTGAGTTCTATCAGCTCGACTTCGAGATGAGCTTTGCAACACAGGAAGACGTATTCAAGGTTGGCGAGGAAGTGCTTACCGCAGCATTTAAGAAATTCGCTCCGAAGGGATACACCGTTACAGAAGCACCATACCCAATCATCAGCTACAAGGAAGCAATGCTGAAATATGGTACAGATAAGCCGGATCTTCGCAATCCACTTGAGATCATCGATGTGACAGAGTTCTTCCAGAGATGTACATTTGCACCATTCCACGGCAAGACCGTTCGTGCGATTGCAGTACAGAAGAAGCTTTCCAAGGGACAGCATGAGAAGATGCTGAAGTTCGCGCAGTCTATCGGTATGGGCGGACTCGGATATCTCGAAGTATTGGAAGATGGTTCTTACAAGGGACCAATCGACAAGTTTATTCCGGATGATATGAAGCAGGAGCTCAAAGATCTCGCAGGCTTGAAGGAACTTGATACGATTTTCTTCATCGCCGATACAGAGAAGCAGGCAGCTCTCTTTGCAGGACAGATTCGTACCGAGCTTGGTAACCGTCTTGATCTGCTTGAGAAGAATGCATATCGTTTCTGCTACATTAACGACTTCCCGATGTTTGAGTACAATGTGGAAGAGAAGAAGATTGGATTTACACACAACCCATTCTCTATGCCACAGGGCGGCTTAGAGGCATTAAATGAGAAAGATCCACTGGAGATTCTTGCATATCAGTACGATATCGTATGTAATGGCGTGGAGCTTTCATCCGGTGCCGTTCGTAATCATGACATGCAGATTATGGAGAAGGCATTTGAGATTGCAGGCTATGATAAGAGTGTTCTGGAGGAGAAGTTTGGAGCACTTTACAATGCATTCCAGTTTGGAGCACCACCACATGCAGGTATGGCTCCGGGTGTCGACCGTATGATCATGCTGCTTCGTAACGAGGAGAATATCCGCGAGGTTATCCCATTCCCTATGAGCGGAACCGCACAGGATCTCATGTGTGGCGCACCAAACGAAGTCACAGAGCAGCAGCTTCGTGAAGTTCATATCAAAGTACGCCAGTAGTATTTTTCAGCAAAGAGAAGGCAATTGTGATTTCATATGAATTGCTTGCGTTAACATGAATGATATGTTTGCGGAAATAATCATTAGAAGAGTAGTATATTGAGATGTTCGGATTTATTATTCTTAAGCAGACCGTTGAAGCACGTTGGTACTTAATAAGTGACAATTTATTGGCACGAATTTAGTACCACTACGTGCTGAACCGAGCGAGAGCGCGTCTGCGTAGAAAATAAATCCGAACATCTCAGAAACAATAATAGGTTTATTGATTATTTTCGCAAACTATAATATGTAGATTCGCAAGCATTATAGGAGGAAAAATATGACGATTACAGATGAAACAATTGATTATGTAGGTATTCTGGCGAAGCTCGAGCTTTCTGATGAGGAAAAGGAGCAGGCGAAGCAGGATATGTCGAATATGCTGGAATACGTCAGCAAATTAAATGAGCTCGATACCGATTCCGTGGAACCGATGAGCCATGCGTTTCCGGTCAGCAACGTATTCCGTGAGGATGTTGTGACAAATGGGGATGACAGAGACAATCTTCTGGCAAATGCACCAGAGCAAAAAGATGGCTGTTATAAAGTGCCGAAGACATTTGACTAAGGAGGGCGGTATAGATGAGAAAAGATTTAATGAAATTAACCGCCGTTGAACTCGGCAAGAAAATTAAAGACAAAGAAGTGACCGTCGTAGAGGCAACGAAGGCGTGTCTGGAGCGAATCAAAGCACTCGACGAGACATACAACTGTTTCGTCACTGTGGATGAGGCAGGCGCACTGGCACAGGCGGAAGCAATTCAGGCAAAGATTGACAGTGGAGAGCTTACCGGACCGCTGGCTGGTGTTCCGGTTGCCATCAAGGATAACATGTGTATCAATGGTATGCTTATAAGCTGTTCTTCCAAGATTCTGAGTAATTTCGTTCCGACGTATACAGCAACTGCCGTTGAAAAACTGCAGGAGGCAGGTGCGGTTATCATCGGAAAGACAAACATGGATGAGTTCGCTATGGGTAGTACAACGGAGACTTCTTATTATGGTGTGACAAGAAATCCGTGGGATACAGACAAGGTACCGGGCGGTTCTTCCGGTGGTTCGGCAGCAGCCGTTGCAGCAGAGGAAATTCCATATGCACTTGGTTCCGATACAGGTGGAAGTATCCGTCAGCCGGCCGCATTTTGCGGTGTGACAGGTATCAAGCCGACATACGGAAGAGTGTCCCGTTATGGTTTGATCGCGTATGGTTCATCGCTTGATCAGATTGGACCACTCGCCAAGGATGTCACAGACTGTGCAACGATCCTTGAAGCAATCTGTAAGCATGATGACAAGGATTCCACTTCCTACGCACAGGCAGAGGATGATTTCACATCGGCATTAGTGGACGATGTAAAGGGAATGAAGATTGGTATTCCAAGAGATTATTTCGCAGAGGGTATCGACGAGGATGTCAAGACTGCCGTGCTTGCAGCCGCAAAGAAGCTTGAAGAAAAAGGCGCGATCGTGGAAGAGTTCGACCTTGGTATGGTAGAATATGCAATTCCTGCTTACTATATCATTGCATCCGCAGAAGCATCTTCGAACTTAGAGCGTTTCGATGGCGTCAAATATGGTTACCGTACCGCAGAGTACCGTGACCTTCACAATATGTATAAGAAGACCCGTTCCGAGGGCTTTGGTGCAGAGGTAAAGCGTCGTATCATGCTTGGTTCCTTCGTCCTTAGCTCCGGTTATTACGATGCATATTATGTAAAGGCACTGAAGACAAAGGCATTGATCAAGAAAGCCTTTGACGATGCATTTGCAAAATACGATGTGATCTTAGGACCGGTTGCACCAACGACGGCATTGAAGATGGGCGAATCTTTAAGTGATCCGATCAAGATGTATCTGGGAGATATTTATACAGTATCTGTAAATCTTGCCGGCCTGCCGGGTATTTCCCTTCCATGCGGACAGGATAAGGATGGTATGCCGGTTGGCATGCAGCTGCTCGGACAGACATTTGACGAGAAATCAATCATCCGCGCAGCGTATGCATTTGAATGTACAAAGACTTATAAGCGTCCGGATGCTCTTGGCACCGTGGAAGCAGAAAGGGGGCTTGTATAATGAGTAAAACATATGAGACAGTCATCGGCCTGGAGGTTCACGTAGAGCTTGCCACGAAGACGAAGATTTTCTGTGGATGTTCGACTGCATTTGGCGGTGCACCGAATACACATACCTGTCCGGTTTGTACCGGTATGCCGGGATCCCTTCCAGTGCTCAATAAGGCGGTAGTTGAGAAAGCAGTTGCGGTTGGTCTTGCAACGAACTGTACAATCACGCAGAACTGTAAGTTTGACCGTAAGAATTATTTCTATCCGGATAACCCGCAGAACTACCAGATTTCGCAGCTTTATTATCCGATCTGCCGGAATGGTAAGGTAGAGATCGAGGTTGACGGGAATAAGAAATATGTCCGTATTCATGAGATTCATATGGAGGAGGATGCAGGTAAGCTGGTACATGATCCGTATACAGACAGCTCGCTGGTTGATTACAATCGTTCGGGCGTGCCTCTGATTGAGATTGTATCCGAGCCGGATATGCGTTCCGCAGAGGAAGTCATTGCTTATCTTGAGAAATTAAGACTGATCATCCAGTACCTTGGTGCTTCGGATTGCAAGCTGAACGAAGGGTCCATGCGTGCCGATGTCAACCTGTCTGTCCGTGAAGTCGGTGCAGAGAAGTTCGGTACAAGAACCGAGATGAAGAACCTGAATTCCTTCAAGGCGATTGCGAGAGCCATCGAGAACGAGAAGGAGCGTCAGATCGATCTGATTGAATCCGGTGAGAAGGTCATTCAGGAGACAAGAAGATGGGATGATACAAAGGAATATTCCTATGCAATGCGTTCGAAAGAGGATGCACAGGATTACCGTTACTTCCCGGATCCGGATCTGGTTCCGGTTATGATCAGCGATGAATGGATGGAAGAGATTCGCAGCCGCCAGCCGGAGCTGCGTGACGAGAAGCGCATCCGTTACAAGGAAGAGTATGATATTCCGGATTATGATATTGACATTCTGACGAACTCCAAGAAGCTTGCAGATATCTTCGAGGAGGCGATTGCGCTTGGAGCAGCACCAAAGAAGGTATCGAACTGGCTGATGGTTGAGACAATGCGTCTGATGAAGGAAGCATCCATCGATGCCGATGACTTAAAATTCTCAGCAAAGAACCTTGCAGCTATCATCAAGATGGTCGATGACAAAGTCATCAATGGTACGGTTGCAAAGGAAGTGTTCGAGAAGGTATTTGCAGAGGATATCGATCCGGAAGCTTATGTCGAGGAACACGGCCTGAAGACTGTCAATGATGAGGGCGCGCTTCGTACTGTCATCTTAGATGTCATCGAGAAGAATCCGAAGTCTGTCGCAGATTTCAAGGGCGGTAAGGAGAAAGCAATCGGTGCACTTGTTGGACAGACGATGAAGGCAATGCAGGGTAAGGCAGATCCATCCGAGGTTAACCGTATTCTGCGCGAAGAATTAAGTAAATAATTTTGGCTTGCCGGTTTGTTGTACGAACGAACTCCAGGCTGTAAAGAAGTCCACCTCAAAAAATTCACGTTACAATTTTTGTGAGGTGGACTTTTTGCATCCCGGAGTTCTGGTAAAGGAAAAACGGAAAGCAAAAAAATTTATGAAAATATTCTTCGCTTAAAACGGTTCGCCTTGTGTAATACAAGAAATTATAATAAAATTAAAGCATAAAGGTAAGCACTACGGAGAAGTAATATCTATATTTGAATAGATATTATTAATTTATTCAGTATGTAAGGAACACGGCGGGATGAAAAATCAAATTCATAAAAATTGTAACGTGAATTTTTTGAATTTGATTTTTCACCCGTCAGTGTTCCGTGGTTTGAAGGAAAAACACTATGAAAAAAGAAGGATATTACTCGGCAGGCGAGTTTATGAAACAAGCGAATATTACGAAGAAAACCATCCGCTACTACGACGAGAAGAACATCCTGAAGCCATCCTTTGTCAGCGATTCCGGCGCGCGTTACTACACGGAGAAGGATCTCGCGAAGCTCCAGCAGATCCTCCTGTTAAAGTATCTTGGATTCTCGCTGGGAGATATCAAGGAGATGCAGGTGGACGATGCAGATAAGCATTTTATCGTCAACTCCCTGAACATCCAGCAGAAGCTGGTGGAAGACCGCATTGAACAGTTACAATTGGTCGCAAGCACGATTCGGGAGGCAACCGATGATCTGCAGGCAGACCGGGAAGTAGACTGGTCGAAGTTGTTCGAGTTGATTCAGGTGGCAGACCTGGAGAGCATCCTGAAGAAGCAGTACAAGGATGCTTCGAATATCATGGCGCGGATCAACCTGCACAAGCAGTATTCGGTCAATAAACAGGGCTGGTTCCCGTGGATCTATGAGCAGATGCAGGTAAAGCCGGGGCAGAAGATTCTGGAGCTTGGCTGCGGTGCCGGAGACCTCTGGGTGGAAAATGCAGAGAAGTTTCCAGAGGATATTTCAATTACAGTTACGGACATTTCCGATGGTATGCTGCGTGATGCAAGACGCGAAATCGGCAGGGAGGATGCAGTGTTTTCGTATGCGATCTGCGGTTGTGAGGCGATTCCGTTTGCAGACGAAACCTTTGATCTGGTCGTGGCGAACCATGTGCTCTTTTACTGCGATGACATCGGGCAGGCGTGCCGGGAGATCCAACGCGTGTTGAAACCGGGAGGTGTGCTTGTTGCGGGTACGTATGGCTCGGCGCATATGAAGGAAATCAGCCGGTTAGTCATGGAGTTTGATGACCGAATTGTGCTTGCGGCGGAGAATCTGTATGACCGGTTTGGCAAGGAGAATGGAACAGATATTCTTCAAAGTACATTTGAGCAGGTGGAGTGGCGGCAGTATGAAGATGCGATTGAGATTGACGATGCCGAACCGCTGATCTCATATGTTTTGTCGTGTCACGGAAATCAGAATCAGTATATTGCGCATAAATACAAGGAATTCCGGACATTTATGAAGAAGAAAATAGTGGGTGGCTTTCACATTACAAAGGATGCAGGAATATTTCTTGTAAAAAAATGAAAAAAACACTTGACTATGCCCTAGGGGCACCCTGTATAATAAATACATAACAAACACATATTCGAATATACCGGATTGTGTTTCGACTCAAAAGCGCGAGACAAAATCAAGAAAATAAAGGAATGATTTAAGGAGGTAGAAAAGTGAGAACGTATTTAGTAACTGGTGGTGCCGGATTTATCGGTTCCAATTATATTCACTACATGTTTAAGAAGTATGATAACGAGATTCGCATTATCAACGTCGATGTGCTGACATATGCAGGCAATCTTGAGAATCTGAAGGATATCGAAGACCGCGAGAATTACACATTTGTAAAGGCAGATATCTGCGATAAGGAAGCAATCTCGAAGATTTTTGCAGAGAATGATATCGACCGCGTGGTACATTTCGCAGCGGAGTCACATGTAGACAGAAGTATCAAGCATCCAGAAGTATTTGTACAGACAAATGTACTTGGTACAGCCGTTATGTTGAACTGTGCAAAGGCTGCATGGGAGCTGCCGGATGGCACATTCAAGGAAGGAAAGAAGTTCCTGCATGTATCGACAGATGAGGTGTATGGTTCTCTTCCGGACGATAAGAATGCATTTTTCTATGAGACATCACCATATGAACCACACAGCCCATATTCTGCAAGTAAGGCAAGCTCGGATATGCTTGTAAAGGCATATATGGACACTTATAAGTTCCCTGCAAATATCACGAACTGCAGTAACAATTATGGACCTTACCAGTTCCCGGAGAAGCTGATTCCTCTGATTATCAACAATGCATTGCAGGGTAAGAAGCTTCCGGTTTATGGTGATGGCAAGAATGTCCGTGACTGGCTGTTTGTTGAGGATCACGCGAAGGCAATCGATATGGTTCAGGAGCAGGGACGTCTGTTCGAGACATACAATGTCGGCGGACATAATGAGAAGCAGAATATCGAAATCATCAATATTATCATTGACACATTGCAGGAGATGCTTCCGGCGGATGATCCGAGACGGGCACTTGTATCGAAGGATCTGATCACTTATGTAGAAGATCGTAAGGGACATGACCGAAGATATGCAATCGCACCGGACAAGATCAAGGCGGAAATCGGCTGGTATCCGGAGACCGATTTTGCAACTGGTATCAAGAAGACAATCGCATGGTTCTTCGAGCATGAGGACTGGATGAAGAACGTGACAAGTGGTGATTATCAGAAGTACTATGACGACATGTACGCAAATAAATAAGACGTGCGAAATCATCTATAATGCCGATGCGGGCACGTCGTATCGAATGCAAGGGGGCGGAAATTATGAAAAGACAAGCATGGAAGCGAATGCAGGCGTGGCTTCTTGTCGTTGCAATGCTCGTTTCTGTTGTAACAGGAATTGGCACTACGAAAACTGCGAAGGCAGCAACCAAGATGGGTGTTACCTATACCGTGCATGTACAGACCTATGGTGACCAGCAGGGATGGGTTCATGATGGTACGATGGCAGGAACGAAAGGACAGGCAAAACGTTTAGAGGAGATTCGCGTCAAACTGACCGGTGATGAATATTCCGGAAGCATCCAGTACAAGACACATATCCAGAGCTATGGCTGGCAGGATTGGTCATACAATGGAGAGAAAAGCGGCAGCCGTGGACAGGCAAAACGTCTGGAAGGCATTGAGATTCAGCTTACCGGTGAAGTGGCAAAACATTACGATGTTGTATATCGTGTGCATTGTCAGACCTATGGCTGGATGGACTGGGTGAAGAACGGTGTCATGGCTGGAACGAGCGGACAGGCAAAACGATTAGAGGGCATCGAGATTAAACTGGTTCCGAAGAGTCAGATTGTAGATATGGGTGTGCAGTATCGTGTGCATTGCCAGACACATGGCTGGATGAGCTGGCTTACGGATGGGAAGACGAGCGGCACGACCGGCGAAGGAAAACGTCTGGAAGCAATCGAAGTAAAATTGACCGGAAACCGGTATTATGGCGGCATCTCATATCGGACACATGTGCAGACGTATGGCTGGGAGACAAAGATGGTCAGTAATGGTGCCATGTCTGGAACGAGTGGGCAGGCGAAACGTTTAGAGGCAATCGAACTGGAATTATATGGAGAGGTTGCATATTATTATGATGTATACTATCGGGTTCACGCACAGAGCTATGGCTGGCTTGGATGGGCGAAGAATGGTGAGACTGCCGGAACAAGCGGCATGGCAAAACGTTTAGAGGCAATCCAGATTAAGCTTGTGCCAAAGAACAGTGATACCAGTCAGTTTGAGGATGGAAAGAAAGCCTATATCAAAGGGACGCCAACTGCGAACTACTCAACACAGGCACAGGAAGTTCTGGCACAGTGTAATGCACAGCGGCAGGCAAATGGTATTGCGGCACTTTCCTTAGATCCAGAGCTTACAAAAGCAGCCAATATCCGGGCGCAGGAGATTGCAACCTTGTTTTCCCATACACGTCCAGATGGAAGAAAATGTTTTACCGTGTTAGATCAGATCGGGTATTCCTATTGGTCGGCGGGAGAGAATATTGCGGCGGGATACGGAAATTCTTCTGCTGTAATGAATGGTTGGATGAATTCGCCGGGACATCGGAGCAACATCCTCAATGCCGGTTTTAAGAGACTGGGTGTTGGTTATGTGTATATTCCGAATTCAGAATATGGATATTACTGGGTACAGATTTTCTCGAATTAGAATTTAGAATCAGAATTAAAAAGAGAGTCCAAATCGTTGAGATATGGACTCTCTTTTTTTCGTTGTATTAAAGTGTATAGCCGTTTTTCTCCAGCAATGCGCGGGCAGTATCGACGGAATCAACTCCTGTGCTGTTCTTGACTGGCGCAAATTCATGCTCGCGGTCGACCTCGAAGATCAGACAGTCGTCCATCTCGTGGATCAGATCGAGAGCCAATGTCTCAAATTTAAATGCATTTGGCTCTGCCGGGGTAACCGGATTACCGGATTCGTCCACGTAAGGAACCTTTTTCTTTACTATATGCAACGGCATGGATTTATCCAAAGTTTCCTTCAATTTCTGGATTGGGAACAGATAGTTCAGGATAGCTCCAAATCCGTAGGCAAGACTGCCATCTGGCAGACGCTTGTTCAACATATCATCAGTCATTTCGTAATACTCGATAATATGTGGCTTGCCATCTTCCTTGCACATGACACCAACTTTTTCTTCCGGACACGCTTTGCGGACAACCTTTGCTCCACTCATCTTTCCACTGTCGATGGTTGCACCTAAGAATACCGGATCGGCAATCCGCTGCAATACATTGTCCACAGAAAATACATTGATCCATTCCAGATTGGATTCAAAAATTCCTTCCAGAAGTCCAGCTTTGTGCATAGAAGAGAACCAACCGCCGTTTCCGTTTGGAGACAGGGCAAGCTCGTATTTGGATTTCAACAGAATCTTTCCGTTAAAGTCCGTAGCCGGGTTCAATTCCTGTACAAAGAAATGTACATAAGCTGGGTTATAACCAAAATAATCATGTGCTTCAAAGAAAGTCACAGTATCCTGATAGTTAATGTTGCTCGTCATAATATAAAGCGGAATCCATGCATCTGCAGCACGCACGATGTCTAACGTGTGCTCAATCAAAAGCTGGAAGATGTAGAGTTCCTTTGTAATACCAACATTGAAACAGCCCTTTGGTTTGTCGAAACCAAGACGAGTGCCCTGTCCTCCGGCGAGAAGCAAAAGGCAAAGCTTTCCTTCCTTGATTGCCTGCAAGCCGATAGAACGATAACGTTCTGAATCTGCCTGGATCTTATCCAGATGCAGTGCATCGATCTCCTCAATCATGGTATCTTCTTTTTTCTTGTCGTTGTGAAATGCCTGTTCAAATCCCCAGTCAACTGCATCGATCTGTGAAAATAAGATTTGCTTTTCATCATCATTTAACTGGTCGAGAAAGCGTAATAGATGTACCTGTTGCTTCCCCTCCAATAAGTTCTTTCGTTCCTTAAAATTCATATATTCAAATAAATTCCTTCCATAATATAGTAGTCAAAATTTAATTTAGTATAGCATAGGCATACTTTGTTTACAACAGTCAAAATATGAAAGTTTTTTGAAAAATTAGCAAATAAGGAAAAAGAATATTGTAATTTTATGAAGAATCATGTATGATAGGTAAATAGTTTGGTTTAGAAAAAACACAAAGATGGAAGGATAAGAATATGAGCAGGAAAAAGGCAGGCATGAGTGCAAATGCCAAATGGGGAATTGCATTTCTGATTGAAATCGTTGTTATGTTTTTTATGGTTGTCGGATATTTATTCTTTTATGCAAATCGAAAATTAGACAACATTAACCGCCCGACAAATTGGGATGACAGTAAAGAAAATTTGGATATTAATGAAGATGCGAATGAGGCACAGAAGGGATATCGGACAATTGCATTGTTTGGTATCGACTCTAGAAGCACAACTTCCATGGCGGAAGGAAACCGAAGTGACTCTATCATTATCGCAAGTATTAACAATGATACAAAGGAAGTAAAGCTTGCTTCAGTATATCGTGATTCCCTGCTTCAGGTAGATTATGATGGCGGTATCACGACGAAGATTACACATGCATATGCATATGGTGGTCCAGAGATGGCAGTCCGTGCATTGAATGCAAACCTGGATTTAGAGATTACAGATTTCGTAACGGTTAACTTTACAGCGTTGGCACAGGCGATTGATGATCTGGGTGGAATTACGATCGATGTCCGTGAAGCAGAGCTTGAGATGCTGAATGCATGTATTACAGAGCAGATTGGTATTTCCGGCGAATATTCTGATGGTGTATTTTCAGCAGGTACACAGTTGCTGAATGGTACACAGGCAACTGGCTGGGCACGTATCCGTAGTACAGATCAGGGAGATATCACCCGTACAGAGAGACAGAGAACCGTTATTGCGAAGATGATTCAGAAGGCAAAGAGTTCCGATTTGTCAACCATCAATGATATTATTGATGATGTATTCCCAAACATTTATACAAGCTTGACAAAGAAAGAGCTGATGAGTCTTGCAAAGGATATGTTTGATTATAACCTTGGAGATACAATCGGATTCCCGATGGCATATGCACCAGTCACAACAGATGCAAAGGGTGCCGTACTTGTTCCTGCAGATCTGACAACGAATGTATCCGCATTGCATGAGTTCCTGTTCGGAACACAGGATTACACGCCGACCTCTAAAGTACAAGGCATTAGTTCTTCCCTTCAGAGTGAGACGGGAGTTGGAGCACAGGAGATTGATTTGAATATCTTCAATCCGCCGACCGAATAAAGTTATTATTTTGAAACGTATTATATATAGAAGAAACGCATTTTTTACAGAATACTGTGAGGGATGCGTTTCTTTTTTGTATAAGTGATTATTCAGAAGTGCATGTATTCTGAAATGATAGTGAAAAAACTTTGTGAAAATATGGATTTGCTTGTTATTTTCCACAAAAATACAAAAAATGGTTTACATTTCGAATAAAGTGTTGTATTATAGGCGCATGAGTTGAGAAAACAAAGTGAAAAATGTGTTTTACTTGATTTTCGCCAGCACAAGATTTTTTCGAGAAAGGAAAGACAAGCATGACGCAGATAAGAGATGAAAGAGCGCATATCGCAGAACAGGGCATGTATGATAGCAGCTTTGAACATGATAACTGCGGTATTGGTGCAGTAGTAAACATTAAGGGTATTAAGACACACAAGACAGTCAGCGATGCACTTCGGATTGTGGAGAATCTGGAACATCGTGCCGGTAAGGATGCAGAAGGAAAGACCGGTGACGGTGTTGGTATATTGCTTCAGATCTCACACAAGTTCTTCAAGAAGGCAGCAAAGGAGCTTGGCGTGGAGCTTGGAGAGGAACGTGATTATGGTATTGGTATGTTCTTCTTCCCACAGAATGAGCTTCAGCGTAAGCAGGCAATGAAGATGTTCGAGATCATCGTGGAGAAGGAAGGACTGGAATTCCTCTGCTGGAGAAAAGTTCCGACGAATCCGGGAATCCTTGGACATAAGGCTGTCGCTGTTATGCCATATATTATGCAGGCATTTGTGAAGCGTCCAAAGAACGTGGAGCGTGGACTTGATTTTGACCGGAAGCTGTTCGTAGTACGCCGAGTATTTGAGCAGTCAAATGAGGATACGTATGTTCCATCTCTTTCAAGTCGTACGATCGTATATAAAGGAATGTTTCTGGTAGGCGAGCTTCGCTTGTTCTATCAGGATCTGCAGGATGAGGATTATGAGTCAGCCATTGGTCTGGTACATTCCAGATTCTCAACGAACACAACACCGAGCTGGCTGCGTGCGCATCCATATCGTTTCCTTGTTCACAATGGTGAGATCAATACAATCCGTGGTAACGAAGACCGTATGATTGCCCGTGAGGAGACAATGGATTCCGAGTATTTCAAAGGAGAGTTCCACAAGATTACACCAGTACTTGATCCGGATGGTTCCGATTCTGCAAGACTGGACAATGCGCTGGAGTTCTTCGTTATGAACGGAATGCCGCTTCCACTTGCAGTTATGATCCTGATTCCGGAGCCTTGGGATTCCAATAAATATATGCCGAAGGCAAAGCGTGATTTCTATCAGTATTACGCAACGATGATGGAGCCTTGGGATGGACCAGCATCCATGCTCTTTACCGATGGCGATTACATGGGAGCCGTGCTTGACCGTAACGGACTTCGTCCTTCCCGTTATTATATTACCGATGATGATTATCTGATTCTTTCTTCCGAGGTCGGTGTTTTGGATATTGAGCCGGAACATGTAGTGATGAAGGATCGTTTACGTCCGGGTAAGATGCTTCTCGTCGATACGAAGGCAGGAAAGCTGATCTCGGATGATGAGCTGAAAAATCAGTATGCAAATGCACAGCCATATGGTGAATGGCTCGACAGCAATCTGACATATCTGACCGATATTCCAATTCCAAATGAGCGTGTGCCGGAGCTTTCCAACGAGGAGAGAAGCCGTCTGCAGAAAGCATTTGGTTATACCTACGAGGAGTTTAAGACAGCAATTCTTCCAATGGCACAGAATGGAGCAGAGGCGATCGCAGCAATGGGTGATGATACCCCGCTTGCGGTGCTTTCCAACCAAAAGCTTCCGTTGTTTAACTATTTCCATCAGTTGTTTGCGCAGGTAACGAACCCGCCAATCGATGCGATCCGTGAGGAGATCGTCACATCGACGACGGTTTACCTTGGACGTGATGGTAATATCCTCGAAGAGAAACCGGAGAACTGCCGCGTGCTTCGCATCAACAATCCGATTCTGACGAATACGGATATGTTGAAGATCAAGAATCTGAATACAGAGAACTTGAAGGCAGCCGTTGTGCCAATTACTTATTATAAGAATACATCCTTAGAGAAGGCAATCGACCGTATCTTCGTCGAGGCAGATAAGTTCTTCCGTGATGGAGCCAATATCCTGATCTTATCGGATCGTGGTGTCGATGAGAACCACGTAGCGATTCCGTCTCTGCTTGCGGTATCTGCGATGCAGCAGCATCTGGTCCGCACGAAGAAGCGTACTTCGGTAGCTTTGGTCATCGAGAGTGCAGAGCCACGTGAGGTACATCATTTTGCAACGTTGCTTGGTTATGGTGCTTGTGCAATCAACCCATATCTGGCAATCGATACGATCAAGGACATGGTTGATACGCATTTCCTGAACAAGGATTTCTATGCGGCAGTCAATGATTACAACAGCGCAGTCCTGCATGGTATCGTAAAGATCGCATCGAAGATGGGTATTTCTACGGTGCAGTCTTATCAGGGGTCACAGATCTTCGAGGCAGTCGGACTGTCCGAGGAATTTGTAAAGAAATATTTCACGAACACGGTAAGCCGTGTCGGTGGTATCGGAATTAAAGATATCCAGCGCCATGTGGAGGAACTGCATAATTCTGCATTTGATCCACTTGGATTGTATACGAACCTGAGTCTGGAGAGTATCGGAAGCCACAAGATGCGAAGCGGGAAAGAGGAGCATCTGTATAATCCGAACACGATTCATCTTCTGCAGCAGGCAACATGGACAGACAACTATGATCTGTTCAAACAGTATTCTGCAGCGATTGATGATGAAGAAAAAGCGTTCCATCTGCGTGGACTGATGGAGTTTAATTATCCGGAAAATGGTGGAATCCCGATCGATCAGGTAGAGCCGGTTGATTCCATTGTAAAGAGATTTAAAACAGGTGCCATGTCTTATGGATCCATTTCGCAGGAGGCACATGAGTGTATGGCAATCGCCATGAACCGTCTCGGCGGCAAGTCCAATTCCGGTGAGGGTGGCGAGAGCTTGGAACGTATGCGTGGAAGCAAGGACGGCGTGAATCGTTGTTCTGCGATTAAACAGGTTGCTTCCGGTCGATTCGGTGTTACATCCGAATATCTGACAAGTGCGAAAGAGATTCAGATTAAGATGGCACAGGGTGCGAAGCCGGGTGAAGGTGGACATCTGCCGGGCGGAAAGGTATATCCTTGGATCGCCAAGACCAGACATTCAACGCCGGGCGTAGGTCTGATCTCACCACCGCCACATCACGATATCTATTCGATCGAGGATCTGGCACAGTTGATCTATGATTGTAAAAATGCAAATACAGATGCACGTATCTCCGTAAAGCTTGTATCCGAAGCTGGTGTCGGCACGATTGCTGCTGGTGTTGCAAAGGCGGGCGCACAGGTTATTCTGATCTCCGGTTATGATGGTGGTACGGGCGCTGCTCCGGCAAATTCCATCCATCATGCAGGACTTCCTTGGGAGCTTGGTCTGGCTGAGACACACCAGACGCTTATTATGAACGATCTTCGTAACAAGGTAATTCTTGAGACCGATGGTAAGCTGATGACCGGCCGTGATATTGCAATCGCGGCAATCCTTGGTGCGGAGGAGTTCGGATTTGCGACAGCACCGCTTGTAACAATGGGCTGTGTCATGATGCGTGTATGTAATCTGGATACCTGTCCGGTCGGCGTGGCTACACAGAACCCGGAGCTTCGCAAACGGTTCAAGGGTAAGCCGGAATATGTCATGAATTTCATGCGGTTTGCAGCACAGGAGCTTCGTGAATATATGGCAAAGCTTGGCGTGCGTACGGTGGATGAGCTGGTAGGAAGAACAGACCTGATCAAGGCCGGCAAGATGGCTGAGGAATATAATGTTGATCTGTCCCGTATCATAGACAATCCGTTTGCGAATGATGCACAGAGTAAGATCAGCTATGCAAATAAGAATCCTTATAACTTCGAACTTGAGAAGACGGTCGATGAGACGGTTCTTATGAAGAAGCTTGGACCTGCGCTTGAGAAGAAGCAGAAGAAGACCATCGAGATCGATGTATCGAATATCAATCGTTCACTCGGTACGATCTTTGGTTCTGAGATTACGAAGAAATATGGAACAACTCTGGATGAGGATACATTTGTTGTCAAATGCCACGGCAGCGGTGGACAGAGTTTCGGTGCATTTATCCCGAAGGGACTCACACTGGAACTGGTTGGCGACAGCAACGATTATATCGGTAAGGGACTTTCCGGTGGTAAGATCATCGTCTACCCGCAGGATGGTATCCGCTATGATGCATCCGAGAATATCATCGTCGGAAATGTTGCGCTCTATGGAGCAACTTCCGGTAAGGCATTCATCAACGGTGTTGCCGGTGAGCGTTTTGCTGTTCGTAACTCCGGTGCAACGGCAGTTGTGGAGGGCGTCGGCGAGCATGGCTGCGAGTACATGACAGGTGGCCGTGTCGTGATCCTTGGACCAACCGGCAAGAACTTCGCGGCTGGTATGAGCGGCGGTATCGCATATGTACTTGATATGGACAGCGACCTTTACATGAAGCTCAACAAGCAGATGGTCGAGGTTGAGTCTGTCGTTGATAAATACGATGTTATGGAATTAAAGGACATGATCGTGGAGCATGTTCAGTGTACGAATTCCAAGCGCGGCAAGGAAGTACTCGAGCATTTCGAGGAGTACCTGCCGAAATTTAAGAAGATTATCCCACATGATTACAAGAAGATGATGTCGACGATCGGTCAGATGGAGGTCAAGGGACTTTCCAGCGAGCAGGCGTTGATCGAAGCATTCTATGCAATCAAGAATCATTAAGAGAGAGGAGCGTATGACTTATGGGAAAAAGTACAGGATTTATGGAGTATGAAAGACAGACCAGCAAGGAAGTACCACCTCTTGAGCGCATAAAGAATTTTAACGAGTTTCACGAGCCGCTTTCAATGGAAGAACAGCGCAAACAGGCGGCACGTTGTATGGACTGTGGTGTGCCGTTTTGCCAGTATGGCAAGATGATTGCCGGTATGGCGTCCGGTTGTCCGCTGAATAACCTCGTGCCGGAGTGGAATGATAATGTGTATACAGGAAATATGGAGATGGCGTATAAGCGTCTCTCCAAGACGAATAACTTCCCGGAATTTACAAGCCGTGTCTGCCCGGCACTCTGCGAGGCAGCATGTACCTGTAATATCAACGGAGATCCAGTCTGCACGAGGGAAAATGAACGGAGCATTATCGAAAATGCTTACGAGAAGGGCTATGTGAACTGTGAGCCGCCAAAAGTACGGAGTGGAAAGCGTGTTGCCATCGTTGGTTCGGGTCCATCCGGTCTTGCAGCCGCCGATCAGTTGAACCGCAGAGGACATCAGGTAACGGTATTTGAGCGTAGTGACCGTCTCGGTGGACTTCTGATGTATGGTATTCCGAACATGAAGCTGGAGAAGCAGATTATCGACCGTAAGATCGATTGTCTGAAGAAGACGGGCATCGAGTTCGTGACCGGAACAGAAATTGCAAATGGAAAGAACAACCAGAATCCGGCAGTTGCCAAGGGTGATGAGATGGCAGGTTATCTGACCGATGCCAAGGTGAAGAACATAAAGGCGGAGAAGCTGTTGGAGGAATACGATGCCGTTGTCCTTGCGTGTGGTGCATCGAATCCGCGTGATATCAAGGTAACCGGGCGTGATGCAAAGGGAATCTATTTCGCAGTTGACTTCTTAAAGACAACAACGAGAAGTCTGCTCAATTCAAATTTTGCAGATGGAAAATATGTCAGTGCCAAGGGTAAAAAGGTGCTTGTCATCGGTGGTGGTGATACTGGAAATGACTGTGTCGGAACATCCATCCGCCAGGGTGCGGTTGCTGTGACACAGCTGGAGATGATGCCGAAGCTTCCAGAGACACGTGCAGCAAATAACCCATGGCCAGAGTGGCCGAGAGTCCTGAAGACGGATTACGGTCAGCAGGAGGCAATCGCGAAGTTTGGACACGATCCACGTATCTATGAGACAACCGTAAAAGAGATCGTGAAGAACAAGGATGGTCAGGTCTGTGCAGCAAAATGTGTGAAGCTTGCATGGGAGAAGGATCCAGAGACTGGACGTATGAACATGAAGGAAATCCCGGACAGCGAGTACACGATCGAGTGTGATCTGATTTTGATTGCAGCCGGATTCCTCGGTACACAGAAATATGTGGCAGATGCGTTCGGTGTGAAGCTGAATGCGCGCACGAATGTGGAGACAGCTCCGGGCGAGCACAAGACGAATGTGGACAAGGTGTACACATGTGGCGATATGCACCGTGGACAGTCGCTGGTTGTATGGGCGATCCGCGAGGGACGTGACGCAGCGAAGGAAGTTGACACATTCCTCAACGGCTACTCAAATGATTTCTAGAGGCATGTTTGCCAACCTATGAAAATTTAATAAGAATTGCACACAGTAATATAAAGCCATCTACAGACGCGCTTTCGCTCACTTCCGCACATAACAGACACTAAGCTCTGGAGAAACAATTTTTCAAATTGTCCCTCCAATCGCTAAGTGCTGATGTGCTCCAATGGTCTGTTGATGGCTTATATTATGTGTGCAATTCATGTTACCTTATTGAAGTTGGCAAACATGCATGAACACATCCGCTGTATGATTGTGCGGACGTGCCAATTCTATTCAGAATGAGTGCCACAACCTTGAAGTATGGAGAAGATATAGAATTATTAGTGCGGTTTATGCGCATCTGTCCCCTTAAGGTCTGGGTATGAGAAAACCCGTATAAAAATTGGCAAGTGATAATCGTGCAGGAAGCGATATGTTTGTAACCTAGAATTACTTAGTGTTCTTTTGATACATAAGCAATACCTGAACACGACGTTCAGGTAAGCCGCCACTGAGCCACGGATGGCGAATTGGCGGCGGTTGCGTATTAAGCATATATCTTAATTAAGAACACTTAGTAATTCTTGGTTGAAATACATTGCTTCTGCATGATATCACTTGCCAATCTATTATACGGGTTTTACTTCCCATAAACTTTCGTCAGATGCGAAACATCCAAGTAATCCGCGATACCGTCCGCGTAGTCCGTTGGAACTTCCCCGGCGACGAGCGGTTTCAAATACGCAATCATTTCTGCGGTCACGTCGTGGTGGTCAGGCGTGATCCAGGAGACAGGCACTTCCTTTGCCTGATTTGCAACTTCACTGACCGGAGTATTGGAAAGCTCGTAGGTGTATGGAGCATTCGACAGACGATGCAGACTTACCATCTGTGCGCTTTCTCCGTTCTTGGCGAGAACAACCGCATGCTTGCCGGAGAGGAACGACTCCGTTAAGTCTGTCATACTTGCCATGTGTCCGGCACAACGCTGCAGAACATTGACTTCGACGGAACGAACCTTGATGCCGAGCTTTTCCTTTACAAGGTATTCCAGTGTCTTTCCGGCACCGCTCAACTGTGCATGTCCGAACTTGTCAGCGGCAGCATTGGTAGCAGAGATGTAGTTGCCGTCCTTGTCGCGGATACCTTCAGAGACAGCGACGATGACATTCTTGTATTTCTTTACCATTTCCTTTAAGTCTGTGATGAACTGCTCCTTGTCGAAGGCAACCTCCGGCAGGTAGATCAGATGTGGTGCAAGGCTGAATTCATTTCTTGCAAGCACAGAAGCAGCAGTCAACCAGCCGGCATCCCGTCCCATGATCTCGATGATATTGACACTTTCCAGATCGTAAATATAGGTGTCATAGGCAATCTCACGGATGGAACTTGCAATGTATTTGGCAGCAGAGCCAAAGCCTGGTGTATGGTCTGTCATGATCAGATCGTTGTCGATCGTCTTTGGCACACCGATGATGCGGATATCATTGCCGATGGAAGCCGCGTAAGCAGAGAGCTTGGCAACCGTATCCATGGAATCGTTTCCGCCGATATAGAAGAATGCACCGATGTTCATTTCCTCAAAGATGGAGAAGATTTCTTCGTACATAGAAACGTCGTCCTTCATATCTGGCAGCTTGAACCGGCAGGAACCGAGGTACATGGCTGGTGTGCGTGCAAGCTTCTGGATGAATGCGTCATCCTTGTCTGACAAATCCAGAAAATGTTTCTTCAGCACGCCCTGAATTCCGTGAATCGCACCATAAATTTTATCATATATTCCAAAATCTCTGGCAGCGGCAACAACGCCGGCAAGAGATGCATTGATAGCGGCTGTTGGTCCGCCAGACTGTGCAACGATACAGTTTTTACTCATGATAACTCCTTATTCTACTTTAAATATAATCATTTGGTATCAGACGTAAAGAATGATTTCGATTATAGTTGATTTACGCCATACAAAATTATATTAGCATATTCATACAGGGATAGCAAACCTAAAATCCGCGAATCTATGCATCGTCGAAAAGTGATAAAAAATTCTAAAAAAAACGAGAAATCCAAAAAATTTTATATAATATTCAAAAATTTTCAATTTCAATCAAATCTGATCTTATGTATTATAATGACATAAACAAAAGAAGAGAACTTCAAAAAAAGAAGTTACCCCCCTCTCCCCCCTTTTTATGTGACAAAGCTGCGTGATCCATTCTCTCCCCTCTTTTTGGATTTCGCAGCTTTGTGTATAGTTAGACATAATTCGGGATGGGGTGGAAAGCATTTGCCCAATGTGGTATATATATGGTAGAATATGAGATGTTGGAGAATTCCAGCGGATATACGGATAAATATAAAATATGTAAAAGCATTACATATAAAGAAGGAATTAAGAAAGGTGGTACGCAGGCTATGAAGATTTTAGTAACAGGTGGCGCCGGATATATCGGAAGCCATACATGTGTGGAGTTGCTTGAGGCAGGCTATGATGTTGTGATCGTCGATAACCTTTACAATGCAAGCGAGAAGGCAGTTGACCGGATTGGACAGATCACAGGCAAGACGCCGACATTTTATGAGGCAGATATCCGGGATTATGAGAAAATGACAGAGATATTTGCTAAGGAACAGCCAGATACCGTGATTCATTTCGCAGGACTGAAGGCAGTTGGTGAGTCTGTGCGGAAACCACTGGAATATTATGAGAATAACATCGCAGGTACATTGAATCTGTGCAAGGTTATGCGTGAGAATGGCTGTAAGAATATTATCTTCTCATCTTCTGCAACTGTGTACGGCAATCCAGCCTTTATCCCTATCACAGAGGAATGTCCAAAGGGCGTTTGTACAAACCCTTATGGCTGGACAAAGCATATGTTAGAGCAGATCCTGACAGATATCCAGTTTGCAGATCCAGAATGGAATGTGATCCTGCTTCGTTACTTCAACCCAATTGGTGCACATAAGAGTGGTCTGATCGGAGAAGATCCAAAGGGTATCCCGAACAACCTGCTTCCATATGTAGCACAGGTAGCAATCGGCAAGCTTCCTTGCGTGGGTGTGTTTGGCAATGATTACGATACACCGGATGGTACAGGTGTCCGTGATTATATCCATGTTGTTGATCTTGCGAAGGGACATGTGGCAGCGATCAATAAGATCAAGGAGAATCCGGGCGTCAAGATTTATAACCTTGGAACAGGAAAGGGATACAGCGTACTTGATGTGATCCATGCGTTTGGCAAGGCGTGCGGCAAGGAGATCCCATATGAGATTAAGCCTCGTCGTGCTGGTGATATTGCAACCTGCTATTCCGATGCAAGCCTTGCAAAGAAGGAGCTTGGATGGGAAGCACAGTATGATATTGATGAGATGTGTGCAGATTCATGGAAGTGGCAGTCTATGAATCCGGATGGCTATAATACACCAGAAAAGTAAAAATTTACTAAAAATATTAAAAAGTAGGAAAGCAACCGTGTTAAGCGGTTGCTTTTTTTGCCTATTCGCGGTACAATTCGTATAATTGTGTGAAAAAATAAGGATTGAATGCCGATATTATAAGTTGGGTTTACTTATATATCGGAGGAATTTGAATGAGAAATAGAACAGACGATAAGAATTAGGGCTTTACATTGAACGCAAAGAACTGTCTGACTGCAGCACAGACAGAGTTCATAGAGTTGTATGCGAAAAATGATACAACAATTATTGGATCCGAAACAAAATAAATTTACTGTAAATGGCGAGCAGATTGATATGCAGTTTTACTTTGTAGCAGCACCAGATAGTAATATGAGTAATAATTGGAATATATTGAAAGATTATTTAAATGTCATGCAATAGTAAAATGAGGGAGATATAGATGGCAGATTTTGCGAAAGAAAATCAATTTACACCCGATCAGCAGGCAGAGATTGATGCAGGCATCAAGGACAACATTGATGTGTCCATCTATGCAAAGCCGGAATTTCTTGCAATTCAGATGCATGAGATTCGGATTGGCCTTGTGGAACAGATACCGGTCTCTTATTATGCGGACAGCCGGTATGATTGGTTTCAGATGGAAGAAATCCGTAAGGGACTGGAGATGTCTCTGGATGTCAGTAAATACGCAGATCCAAATATCTCCTTTGATAGGATGCGTCAGATTCGCAAGGGGCTGGAAGCAGGCATTGATTTATCGGATAAAAAGAATATGGCTGCGGGGGTTCTGCAGCAGTTAAGAAAGGCGACACTGGAGCATATCGATTTATCTGTATATATCAATAACGGGTTTGATGAAGACCAACTGCATCAGATCCGGTTGGCAAAGAAAAATGGTGTAGATATTGATTCCTATGTGATACCGGATTTCCGGGGAATCTCGATTCGTGAGATTCGATTAGGATTGGAGCATCATATTGATGTGTCTGTGTATGCGAGCAGAGAATACACGTGGCAGCAGATGCGTGAGATCCGGTTAGGACTGGAAAAACATTTGGATGTAGAACAATATAAGAATGTGTTATATTCATGGCAGCAGATGCGGGAAATCCGGTATGGACTCGAAGAAGGTATAGATGTCAGCTATTACCGTAGCTTTATGTACACGGCAAAGCTGATGCGGCAGCGCAGACTGGATTTGCTGGAAAAGACGAAAATGCCGATCCAGAATGGAGAAGCAGTGAAGAAACGATTTTCCTGTTTTGATATGTTGCTTAATCAGAGTGGTATGGAGGCAATCGTCATACTTCCAAATCCGGGAGTTCCGATAGCGCAGGATGAGGTGCTTTCGGCGATTAAGGAGGCAGATATCAAAAAAGGTGTTGACTATGCAGTTGTCAAAGCAATCTGCGATGGTACGACAAGTGGCGATATCGTAACACTGGCAAAAGGCGTGATGCCACAGGCAGGCGCAGATGGCTGGTATGAATTCTTCTTTGATACGAATGTAAAATCCAATCCGGCTTTGATGGAAGATGGTTCCGTGGATTATCAGAATGCAAAATGGTTTGAACTGGTGAAGAAAGGGCAGACGGTTGCTGTCTACCATGAAGCACAGGAGGGAACACCGGGTTATACAATTATGGGAGAATCCCTTGCGACAAAGAAGGGTAAGGAGAAGCCAATCCTGACAGGAAGTGGTTTCCAGATATTGGAAGATAAGAAGACATATATTGCGATGGAAAATGGAAAGATTGAGCTGAAAGATAACCGGCTTGTGATCTCCAGCTTATTAGTGTTAGATGATGTGACATGTGCAACCGGAAATGTTGATTTTGATGGTTCCATCTATGTACGTGGCAATGTTGGACAGGGTGTGAGTATCCATGCGACAAGAGATGTGCTGGTAGATGGATATGCCGAATCTTCGGTAATCGAGGCTGGTGGCGATATCATATTGAAAAAGGGTAACAATGCATCCGGACGCGGTTTCCTGCGGGCAAATGGCGATGTGATGGGCATGTTTTTCGAGTCCGCACGCGTATGGGCAGGTGGAAAGGTCGGTGCGAATTATTGTCTGCGGAGTGAGATTCATGCAGGTACCCGGATCGAGATATCAGGACGAAATGGTGTACTTGCTGGAGGACTGGCGCAGGCGCAGAATCTGATACAGGCAACTAACATCGGAAATGAGGCGAGTCTTGCTACACGGCTTGTGCTTGGAAATAAGGACAAAAATGTGCAGATGCAGGTAGACCTTGCAGGGTAGGGAGAAAAAGGTTTCACAAGAACTTCGATTATTGCTGAATGCATATCAGGAGTTCCGGAAGAAGTTTGAACCTGTGATACGAAATGTACATCCGACCTATTTAAAACTGGAGGATGCAATTTATACAAAGAAAACAGAATTGGAGGAATTAAAGAAGAGGAAAGACGCAGTGGAGAAAGAACAAAAGAAACAAAAATCTGCGAAGGTAGTCGTTACCGGGAATTTGTATTCCGGTGTCAGCGTGGAGATTAATGGTGTGATTTGGCGTTCAGAACCAATGCGGAACGTGTATCTGGTGAGTAGAGGAAATCGTATCGGATCGTTACGGAATGTGTAAACGAAGGAGAAGCAAATGAGAAATAAAATTTTGATAGTGGATGATGTTGATATAAACCGCGAGATACTGCGTTCAATCCTGGAAGATGAATATACGATTCTGGAAGCTGAAAATGGAAAACAGGCACTTGAGATTGTAGATCAGGAAGCAAAAAATATGGCTGCAATTCTGTTGGATCTGGTCATGCCGGAGATGGATGGGACGCAGGTGCTGGAAGAGCTGAACCGACGCGAGGTGATCGGAAAGGTTCCGGTTCTGGTTATCAGTGGAGATCATACGGTGGAGGTACAGAAGAAGTGCTTTGAGCTTGGAATTTCCGATTTTATTGCGAAGCCATTTAACAATGCGATTATTAAGCAGAGAGTTAAAAATACAGCTGAATTTTTTGATTATAAATTAAAGCTGGAAGACAAGGTGGCTGAGCAGACGAACGTATTGCGGAAAGCATATCGCACCTTGCAGATCCAGGCAGAGCATCTGAAGAAGAAGAACCAGCAGATCATTGAAATGCTTGGTACGGTTGTCGAGTATCGAAGCACAGAAAGTGGAGAGCATATCCAGCGAGTAAAGGGATACACCCGGATTCTTGCAGAGGCAGTAATGGAGGATTATCCAGAATACGAACTGACAAAGGAGAAGATTGATATCATTGAGTCTGTCAGCGCTTTGCATGATATTGGAAAGATTGCGATTCCAGACCGTATTTTATTGAAGCCGGGCAGACTGACATCAGAAGAGTTTGAATATATGAAGTCCCATACGATCCGTGGATGTGAACTACTTGATTCCATCAAGGAGGATTGGAACGATGACACGATGAAATATGCGTATGAGATCTGCCGCCATCATCATGAGCGTTATGATGGTAAGGGATATCCAGATGGTTTAGTTGGTGATGAGATTCCAATCTGCGCCCAGCTTGTATCAGTTGCGGATGTATACGATGCACTTGTCAATGAGCGGTGCTACAAGGATGCGTTTTCAAAGGAAGATGCATATCGGATGATTATCACCGGAGAATGTGGTGTATTTTCACCGAAGCTGATGGAGTCGTTTAGAAAGGTACGTCCAGCATTCGAAAAACTTGCCAATAAGAGTTTCCGAAAATAAGAGCATACTTGATAAAAACAAGTAAAATAGCACAAAATACAGAAAAAGAGAAGTGGAAATACGTTTTCACTTCTCTTTTTCTAGTGCAACTTAAAAACATGTGGAGATTTTACAATCTCACTTTATTATATTAAATAAAAGCTGCATATGTGCTTGATAATCATAAGTAAAACGATTAATTTGCTTGATATAAATATAAATATTGATATTTTGACTGGAAAAAACTGTTTGACAAATTAATTTTATTAAGTATAATGACAACATGTTGAGTAAGGAAAGCTAGCGGACTTAACAAAAAGAAAGAAACAAAAAGAGGAGGAAATGATTATGACAGAAGAAATTATGAATGCGATTTCAAGTGAAGTCTACGGCGTCTGGTTCTTGATCGGTGCGGCACTGGTGTTCTGGATGCAGGCAGGTTTCGCGATGGTGGAGGCAGGATTTACCAGAGCGAAAAATACTGGTAACATCATCATGAAGAACCTGATGGACTTCTGTATCGGTACCGTGATGTTTATCCTGATCGGTTTCGGTTTGTTCTTAGGTGAGGATGTGGCAGGTATCTTTGGTAAGCCTGGATTTGATATCTTCACAAATTATGCAAATTTTGATTGGTCAAACTTCGTATTTAACTTAGTGTTCTGTGCTACGACAGCAACGATCGTATCCGGAGCGATGGCAGAGAGAACAAAGTTCTTATCCTACTGTGTATATTCCGCAGTAATCTCCGCAGTCATATATCCGATTGAAGCACACTGGACATGGGGCGGCGGCTGGTTGTCTAAGATGGGCTTCCACGATTTCGCCGGTTCCAACTGTATCCACATGGTTGGTGGTATTTGTGCCCTGATCGGTGCAGCAATCCTTGGACCACGTATTGGTAAGTTCAAGAAGCAGAAGGATGGAAGCATCAAGGTTGGCGCATTCCCAGGACATAACTTGGCACTTGGTGCACTTGGTGTATTTATCCTGTGGCTTGGCTGGTATGGATTTAATGGTGCAGCCGCAACATCAGTTCCGCAGCTTGGTGCGATATTCACAACAACAACGATTGCTCCTTCCGTTGCAACAGTCGTATGTATGATCTTTACATGGATCCGTTATGGTAAGCCGGATGTATCTATGTGTCTGAATGCATCTCTGGCAGGTCTGGTAGCGATCACAGCACCATGTGATGTTGCAGATGCGACTGGCGCAATTGTCATCGGTGCGGTATCCGGTGTACTCGTAGTATTTGGTGTATGGCTGCTTGATAACAAACTCCGTGTCGATGATCCGGTTGGTGCCGTAGCCGTTCACATGATGAATGGTATCTGGGGTACGATCGCAGTTGGACTTTTCGCAACAGACAGTACACCTACCTATTCTCTTGCAGATGCAAATGGTGACAAATTACTTGGCCTCTTCTATGGAGGCGGATTCAAGCTTCTTGGTATCCAGTTAACAGGTATGCTTGCAACAGCCGCATGGACAGCTGTTACAATTACAATCACATTCCTTTTAATCAAGAAAATCTTCGGCCTGCGTGTATCCGCTGAGGAGGAAATCACAGGTCTGGATGCAACCGAGCATGGACTTGAGACAGCTTATGCAGGATTCATGACATATGGCGATCACATCAGCAGCGATGGCACGACAACGGTATCAACTCCTGCGATTCCGGAGAATGCAGTCCCTGAGGATGAGGCAGTTCCGGTTCAGGTTATGAGTGGTGGCACAGGTGTTGCTTCGGATGTCAAGCTTACAAAGATTTCTATCATATGTAAGCAGAATAAGTTTGAGGATCTGAAGAATGCTTTGAATGATGCCGGTGTAACAGGTATCACAGTCACACAGGTACTTGGATGTGGTGCCCAGAAGGGTCAGACGAAGTACTATCGTGGTGTTAAGATGGATATGACATTGCTTCCGAAGGTAAAGGTGGAAGTCGTTGTCAGCAAGGTTCCGGTTGCTACCGTTGTAAAGGCAGCAAAGAAAGCACTTTATACTGGTAGCATCGGTGATGGCAAGATCTTTGTCTATGGTGTTGAGAATGTAATCAAGGTTCGTACCGGAGAAGAAGGCTACGATGCTTTGCAGGGAGAAAACTAAATCATTTCCTTACATATAAAGAAAGGCGGTCTGTATGTTATGTGCAGACCGCCTTTTGCTATAAGGTTTCACCGGATACAAGATGATTCAGGAAACATGAACCCTTTGCTGAATCCATGCATTGTAGATTTTGAATGGCTTTTCGAACAGTGGCTGTGCAAGTATGATCACGAGAATTATCGCGATGATAAGCCATAAAATATTTGCCCATCCATGAAAATGCTGATACAGGAACGGATATGTCTCCACGTATTCCAGATAGAAGAGAACCGGACGATGGAAGAAATAAATCGACATGGATTCTTTTCCGAGAGCATCTAAATGGAATATCTTATGCCTTGGGATGATACTTAAAATACATACACCAATAATAAATGTGATCATATATGCGGATAGCCGGAATAAAATACCGACCTCACCAGCATCGTCCAACAGGGCTTCATATGAACTTCTGCCGGTGAAGAAGCGGCGGAAGATGTAAAAACTGTCAATATTTAAACGGCAAATAATAAAAAATGCAAGGACGGTCACCGGTGCAAGAATCTGCATAACCGGACGGTGAAGCTGGTATTCTAATTTGTCCACATTGCACATCCACCCGAGCACAAACCATGGGAAGAATACAAGACACCGGGAAAAAGCAAATACATCCCCGATTCCGTTGTCATAGCCAGCCAGAAGTGCAGCCAAAACTGCGATGGCTAAGATTTTGCGCTTATCGACATGGCGAAGCAGATAGGCACATGTATAGAATACACACATGGCGAAAAGGTACCACGGAACGCCGTCGGTTTTCACAAGTGAAAATGTAAGTCCGGGACTGGTCAGCCGTTGGAATGGAAAGATCAGCAGCTTCAACAGGACATACAGACCTGCAAAATTCGCAAGTTTTTTGCAGAAGCGTTCCTTTGTCTGAATCGCATGCTCGCACATCAATCCACTTGCAAATACAAATAAAGGCATGTGAAAACTGTAAATAAACAAAAATAAAGATTTACACATGTTGGAATGATAATCAATTCCGCTCTCTAAAAAATGTCCAGCGACAACACAGATGATCAAAAATCCTTTTACATTGTCCAGCCAGATGTTCCGTTTTTGCGTAGACATAGAAAGAACTCCTTTTCCATATAATCAATTACAGACAATAAAAGCCGTCGTTTATAGTAGTCTTGTCGGGGTGAAAAGTCAATAGAAAATCATTGTGCAAAATGTCCTCTTTTTTTCATGAAAGCGCAAATCCATTGGTAAATACTTAAGAAAATCCCAAAAAGCCTTGCAAATTCAAGGAAAGTGGCGTAATATCATGTCAACAAAAGAAATCAAAGACAACATAGTATTACTAAAAAATATACATACATATTTACGGAGGAATGGATCATGGCAGTAAAGAAAGCAACAGTTGATGCAACTATGGCAAAGGTAGAAGCTGCAAAGGCAGCAGCTCCAGCTAAGGAAGAAGTAAAGAAAGCAGCAGCTCCAGCAAAGAAGGCAGCACCTGCAAAGGCAGCAGCTCCAGCTAAGAAGGAAGAGCCAGCAAAGAAAGCAGCAGCTCCAGCTAAGAAAGCAGAGCCAGCAAAGAAGGCAGCAGCTCCAGCTAAGAAAGCACCTGCAAAGAAAGCAACTCCAGCTAAGGCAACCGCTCCTAAGGCAGTAAAGCTTTTTGTTGAGTATCAGGGTGGTCAGGTTTCCACACAAGATATCGCAGCAAAGGCAGCAGAGGCAAGTGGAAAGAAAGCAATCAAGGAGTTGAACGTATACTATCAGCCAGAGACAAATATGGTATACTATACAGCAGATGGAACAGAGGGTTCTTTCTCATTATAATTTGTATTCCCAAAACCTTTCATAAAAAAGAAGCACTCGATGAAATTGACCGAGTGCTTCTTTTTTATCAAGACGAAGGGTGTTAAATTCCCTTCGCTTTTGCAGTGCAGGCTTTCATGGCGTCCATGACAGCCCCGCGGAATCCTTTTTCTTCTAAGACACGAACCGCTTCGATAGTGGTTCCGGCAGGAGAGCATACCATATCTTTGAGTTCTGCAGGGTGCTTTCCAGTCTCTAAAACCATCTTTGCACTTCCGAGTACCGCCTGGGCTGCGAATTTATATGCCTGTGCCCGTGGCATACCATCGGCTACTGCTGCATCAGCCATCGCTTCGATAAACAGAAATACATAAGCTGGCGAACTGCCGCTGACAGAGACAACAGCATCCATCAGGGATTCAGGGATTGCCTCGGCAAGTCCAAAGCTACTCAGTAATTTCAATACATATGCAAATTCATCTTCTGTGACAAGGTTGTTCTTGCAGACACCTGTGATGCCTTCTCCGACAAGGGCTGGTGTATTTGGCATGGTACGAACGATCTTTACATCACCAAGCCGCTCTCCAAGCCAAGCCAGTGTCTTGCCCGGTGCGATCGTAACGATGATCTGCCCGGCAGGGAGCGTTGGTTGGATCTCTGCGATCACCGTCTCGTAATACTGAGGTTTTACGGATAAGAATAATACGTCTGCCTGTGTGGATACTTCCGTATTCGATGCAGTTGTACAGATACTAAGGGTTTCCTTTGCTTTCTCACGTGCAGCTTCCGATGCATCTGCTGCGATGATTTCCGAAGCATCGATTCCAGCGTGTGCCTTCAATCCGCCGATAATGGCGCTTGCCATATTTCCACAACCAATAAATCCAACTTTGTATTTCATGCTTGTTCATCCTTTCTGTTTTGTCTATCTGATTATTCAAAAGCCATGCGTGCCTGTAATCCAAAATCCGGTCGGTCGGTGATGATACCATCGACACCTTTGCGGATCAGTTTGCTCATTTTTGCAATATCGTTGACCGTCCATGCATAAACTTCTTTGCGATGCAGATGCATGCGCAGGAGAAATTCCCGTGTCACGAACTGGAAATGCGGTGAGATAAAATCTGCCTTGCATACATGTAACCGGTGAAGCGGAAAATATTCGTTTAACCGGTGGATAATCGTGTTACGTGGTGTCCCAATCAGCAGCCCCGCTTTGACGTTCGGATCGATCTCCTTGATACGAAGTACCGAACGGTCAATAAATGACTTCATCATATAATCGGAGTAATCATAATAGCGTTCCACCAGATCAATGATTTTCTGTTCATATCCAGTTTCTTTTAACTCGATATCCAGCTTGATTTTTCCGCGGCACAGCTCCAATACTTCCTGTAAAAGCGGAACCCGGTAACCGTGTGTGCCGGTGATTCTACAGATTTCGTCATAGGTAAGTTGGCGGATATCCGTGCCGTTTAAATCTGGATTGTGAAATGCAATCAACTGATGATCCTTCGTTCGACGGATATCAAACTCTGCAAAATCTGCCTGCAGATTGATCGCAATCTGAAACGCCTCCAATGTGTTTTCGTGGGTGGCGAGTGCCGAAGCACCCCGATGTGCGATGATCGCAGTCATCATAGAGCATCATCTCCGCGCTCTCCGGTACGAATACGTACAGCATCTTCTATATTATATACAAAAATCTTACCATCCCCATAACTTCCGGTTGGAATACGTTCTGTAACCATGGCGATCAACTTCTCGCATACATCATCGGAGACAACGGTCTCAACCTTCAGTTTCGGGAGAAGATTGACGAAATAATCGCCGTTATGGTGCTGGGACTTATATCCCTTCTGGTTACCGTAGCCCATGATATTGCTGACCATAGCTCCGGTTGTGCTGCATTCATCCAAAATCTCTTTCATGTCATCCAGCTTCTCAGGTCGGATGATCACTTCCACTTTTTTCATCTTGATACCTCCTGATCCTGTCGTTTAAATATTGGTACCACGTAATTCGATGATCGGTGCGCCCTTGCCATTGATATAATCGCCGGTGATGGTGACACGACCGATGTTATCGTCGCGCGGAATCTCATACATAATATCCATCATGAATTTCTCGATGATCGCACGGAGTGCGCGGGCACCTGTCTTTTTCTCCATCGCTTTTTCTGCGATTGCTTCATAGGCACTGTCATCGAATTCCAGATCTACCTCATCCAATGCAAGCAGTTTCTTGTACTGTTTGAGAATTGCATTTTTTGGCTCCTTCAAGATCTTGATGTACATGTCCTTGTCCAGCGCATCCAGAGTGAAAAGCACTGGGAGACGACCAAGGAACTCTGGAATCATACCGAATTCACGCAGATCTTCCGTTGTTACTTCCTTGATCAGGTTATCGTTCTTGTCATATTTATCCTTCAGGTCTGCGGCAAAGCCCATAGAAGACTGTTTGTTCAGACGCTGCTTGATGATGTCCTCGATATCCGGGAATGCACCACCGCAGATAAATAAGATATTCCGTGTATTCATCGTTGTCATCGGCGTCATGGCATTCTTGCTGCCGGAACCGACAGGTACCTCAACCTCGGCACCTTCTAAGATCTTCAGAAGTCCCTGCTGTACAGACTCTCCACTGACATCACGGCTGCGCGTCTCTTTCTTCTTCGCAATCTTATCGATCTCATCGATAAAGACGATTCCACGCTCGGCTTTTTCAACATCATTGTCCGCAACGGCAAGAAGTTTGGAGAGAATGCTTTCTACATCATCGCCAATATAACCAGCCTCAGTCAGCGTGGTCGCATCGGTGATTGCGAGTGGCACCTGCAGAATTTTGGCAATCGTCTGAACCAGATAGGTTTTACCACAGCCGGTAGGCCCGAGCATGAGCATGTTGGATTTTTCAATCTCAATGTCATCCATTGTGTCTGTGATCACACGCTTGTAATGGTTGTAGACGGCAACGGACATGGCACGCTTTGCGTATTCCTGTCCGACGACATATTCGTCAAGCATTGCCTTGATCTTATGTGGGGCTGGAACATCTGCCATTGTGAGTGGTTTTTGTTCCTTTTCTTCCTTCTGTTTTTTCTTCTTTTTGACCTTCTGGGAAGTCGGGATATCATCAAATGGCATGAACTGCGACATGTTGATATTCGGCATCTTGGAGAGGTCTAAAAACTGCATCGCTCCGTTGTTGAAGGAGTCGAAACTTTTCTGCATACAGTCGTTGCAGATATACATATTTCCCGGCATCCGGATAAATGGACCGGCCTCGGATTCCGGTCTGCGACAGAGATAGCAATACTTTTCGTACTCATCATCGTCGTTGTTATTCTGATTATTTCCGTTGTTGTCTGGCATAATTTCCTCCTTATGTATGCGCATAAAAATGCACCCTTATTATAGCACGGAAATATACATATGACTATGGAATATTTATGCAGACAGCGATATAATGAAGAAATGAAAGTGAATATAGAAATACAATAAGGAAACGAAAAAATCAAATATAGCTATATGGTCTGGAGGAATGAAATATGAAGAAACGAATTACTGAATATCTGGCATATATTGATGCGCTGTTAGAAAAAGAGGATGTCGACTGGGAACATGAGAAGGAAAAGCATCTTGTACAGATCGCGTTTTTTGCACATGAGCGGCAGGTACATCTGATTGTGATGGCGTTGTTTGCGATTGCAACCGTGATTTCTATTTTATATTTGAATTTCAGTGGATCATTGATTATCGTGGCACTGGTGTTTGCACTTCTGGTGTTGTTGATTCCATATGTCATGCATTATTACCTGTTAGAAAACAGTGTGCAGAAAATGTACGAACAATATGATCGTATGATGAACAAGATTGAGCCATCTTTTCAGGTGAAACCGGACGATAAAAAATAAAACAAGGTTCCGTTTGCGGTATGAAAACTATACCACAGGCGGAACCTTTTTCTTTGTTATTATCGCTTACTCTGATTTCCATCTACGGCATCTTCCACGCCGTCCACAGCATCCTTGACACCATTTCCGACACCTTCGGCAGCATCCTTGACGCCTTCGCCAACGCCTTCTGCAGCGTCCTTGACACCTTCGCCGACACCGTCCGCGGCATCTTTGATTCCATTTCCAACGCCATTGGAATTTGTTGCATTTCCGCCAGTTGCGTTGTTATTTTCGGTTGTCATCTGTGTTTGTTCAGAAGTTGTTGCGGGGTCTTTACTCGTCTCGTCCGTGCCACATCCACACATACAGATGGAAAGCATCATAGCAGTTGCTGCAATGGCAGCGGTTGTTTTAAATTTCTTCATAATAAAACACTCCTTATCTAGTTTTCATTCTATAAAAATAGTATGAACCTAAATAAGGAGATTATTTTACCAATTTCCGGTAATTATTTAAATTCAATCCGATGGCGTCAGACAAGCGCAGTCATCTGGGGTGGTACAGTTTTCGCAGTTTCGCTTCTGGTCAAGCGGATTGCAAAGCTCCAATGGCTTGATGTTCCGGTCTAAGAGGCTTCCGCTTACAAAGCTCATGCAGACAGACTCCTCCGGACTTGCAAGCGTGCCCTTGGATACGAGCGCTTTTCCGTTGTGAGGGATCCGGTATTGGTTGTAGTAGATGGATTTCACGATCAGGGTAAGTCCTACCGTCATTTCCGCATTTGCAATATCGAAGTTTAATACTTTGGACATTGCCATCAGATTCAGTCCCTGCGAAACCGTTCCGTTCGTGGAGAGGAATCCGATAAAGTTCAGGTTTGGTGTTGCTACAGTCGTATCCGTGTAGGTGACTCCATATGGTGCGAACAACTGCATCGTTACGGAAGTTGGATTGGTATCTTCATCGTATTCCGGATCGGTTGTTGCGGAAGGGAGATAGACAACACCTGTGACAGGGAGGGTTGCAAGCAGCCGTTTGCAACAGTCATAGACATAGATGACAAAATCCACAGTCAGGTTTGTGAGTGTCAGTTCGTAGCAGTTTGGACGTCCGGCAATCGGCTTGATTGTTACGGAAGGTGCTGCCCCTGTTGCAAAGGTGATGTTTGTAACCTCTGCCCGGATATATGCAGCTGTTGGATAATCTGCAAGCAGGGTTGCAAGCGGAATTGTCCGGCATACATTGATGCCAATCTCGTCGTAGATAACAGGAACAAGTACCGTGAGCAGCTTTGGGTCACCACATTGCGGTGTGACACATACATCGGTACAGTTATCTGTTAAGCTGCATGTGCAGGAATCGGTGTTGTTAGCAACTGCATTACTTAAGACTTTCTTGTTACAGCCACAGCATTTAGACATGTTCGTTTCCTTTCAAATATGCTTACAATAATATATTCAGAATATGCATTTTTGTTCGATTCCGGCAATATATTTGTAAAAGAAAGAATTGGGAGGAAAACGTGGAAGCGGTTTATAGATGGAAAGGAGATAAACGGATTTTGCTTTATGAGGAGGGAAATCAGATCTTAGCACAGGTGATTGGGACGGGCAGGACAGTGCAATGGGGCAGTTTATGCCGGGATTATCATTCCTGTGGTGTAAGTCTGTTCTGGGAGGATGAAATCTATGTGGCATATGTCAACACAGAAAATGTTTTAATGTGGGATAAGCTTTTTGCGGAAGGACGACTGGTACTTGTGAAGGGTGACGACTGGGGGAGTATCTCTACGGTTCGGATCGCACCAGTCGCAGGAGAACGGACACAGCTTTATGTATGGTATCGCATGGCAGATCCGGGAAATGGCACGGATAGTCTGTATGTGATAAATCCACTGGGAGAGAGGAAGGTTCAGAGATTGGTATATGGTACAGAGAGGATTGAACGATATGAGATTTTACAGCACGGGGAAGTCAGTTATCTTCTATATAAATTAGCAACGGAAGCCAAACCGCGGATATATGCCGTGGATGTATCACGACTAGGAGACATAAGTCTGTCGGAATATATATTATGTAAAGAACAGACAATGCAAGAACTTGAAAAACGATGTAAAGAAAATGATAAGAATTATAATGAAGCAATTCGAAAGACGCAGGAGGATTATGAGTCACGGTTGAAATCAACAGTAAAAAATATGGAGCAGCGGTATAAACAGCAATATGACGAGCTGGCAAAACTGACACAGGGTATGCAGGAGGAAGGCCGTAAGTGGCGGGAATTATATTACAAAAGTGTTACAAAAGATTAAGAAAAAATAAAATTTACTTGACATAACTCATAGAATTTTATAATATAAAAATTGCAACCTTTTTTTCGGGAATGTCCCAAGGCTGCAAATGGTAATTTGTATTACATGGGTAATGTACCACAATATATAGAGAATGTAAAGGAAAATTTTATGGAAGACAAGAAAAAAACTTTAACTGAATATGAGAAAGAAATTTCCGAAGCACAAGAGATGGAAGAGGCAAACACACACAAACGAAAGGTACGGAGCTTTAAGCGGATGTTGATGGTAACATTTCTGGTCGTATGTGCGATCCCGATTACGTTGTGTATGTTCCTGATGGTGAAGATGAACCGGCTCGATCACCGGATAGAGAATCTGGTTGACCGGGTGGAGGAAGGAAAGAATCTGGTCAGTACAAACATCGGACTGATCGATGAATCGACGGAGACGATGACGAGTGAGCAGATGGCGTATGGAGATCTTGGAAAAGGTTCGGAAGGTGTGCACGTAGCTCTGACAGACAATGGCGATGGTTCAAACAAAACCACGGACGATGCAGAGGCGACGACGGAAGCAGCCAGTGATGTACCGGAACAGACGTACTACAATGGACAGAAAGTATACTTGACTTTCGATGATGGCCCAAGTACATACACCGGAGAACTCTTGGATGTGTTGAAGGAAAACAATGTGAAGGCAACATTCTTTGTTGTTTACAATGATGATAAGGAAGCACAGCAGTATTACAAGCGGATCGTTGACGAAGGACATTCGATCGGAATGCATTCTTACAGTCATGTGTACGATCAGGTATATGCAAGTCAGGAAAGCTTCGAGGAAGACGTGACGAAGATTCACGATTACATACAGGAACAGACAGGTGTGGATACGCATCTGTACCGCTTCCCGGGTGGAAGTTCGAACCAGGTAAGTAAGGTAGATATTCAGGATCTGATCGGATATCTGCATGACGAGGGTATCGTTTATTATGACTGGAATTCCCTGTCAGGTGATGCAGTGGATGCATCTTTGACACCAAGTGAGTTAAATGATAATATACTTGGGTATGTACATGCCAATGCCGGCGATTCCGTGATTTTGATGCATGATCTGCAGAACAATCATGCAACGATCGAAGCACTTCCGGCATTGATCCAGACTTTGAAGGATGAAGGATATGAGATTTGTCCGATTGATGATTCTACAAAGCCAGTGCAGCATGTAGAATATAAGGGAGACAAATAATTGAACTACTTAGAAGCACAAAATTACATTGAAGAAAAAAGCAGGCTGGGCATTGTACCTGGCCTGACACAGGTAAAGGAGCTCTTACGGAGACTCGGCAATCCACAGGATGCGTGCAGGACACTGCACATCGCCGGGACGAACGGAAAGGGCTCTATTTTTGCGTTTGTACAGGAAAGCCTGCTTGCTGCAGGGTATCATGTGGGACGATATATTTCCCCGACGATTCTGACGTATCTGGAACGGTACCAGCTTGACAGACGCTATATGACAGAGGATGAATTTGCGGCGTTGCTCACAGAGGTTGCAGCGGTGATCGAGACAATGGAGACGGATGGGTTTGCCAGTCCCACTGTATTCGAGATTGAGACGGCGGTTGCGTTTCTGTATTTTGCGAGAAACCACGTTGACTATGTATTGCTCGAATGTGGCATGGGTGGAAGCCAAGATGCGACGAATGTGCTTGCTAAACCGGAGGTTTGTGTGTTTGCACAGATCAGCATGGATCATATGCAGTTCTTAGGCGATACTCTGACGAAGATTGCAACAGAGAAAGCAGGTATCATCAAGCCGTATACAACTGTGATCTGCGCGCCGCAGGTGCGAGAAGTATCGAAAGTATTACGGGAGATATGCGAAGTACAACATGCTTCTTATATAGAAGTGAATCCATCAGACTGGGAAGTTGTGCAGATGAATCTGGATGGTACTGAGGTGGTGGATTGTGGAACGAATCCAGATGAAACCAATATGGATGCGGATATGGATCAACGGCAACAACCATATCATATCCCGCTTTTAGGAGAGCATCAGATTGCGAATGCACAGACAGCAATCACGGTGTTGCGTACACTATATATAGAAGAAACAGCCATTCATAAGGGAATCGCACAGACGGTATGGCTGGGGCGTATGACGAAGGTGGCGGAGCATCCGTATATCTATGTGGATGGTGCGCACAATGTAGCAGCGTGGGAATATTTGCGCACATCGGTGGAAAAATATTTTACAAACCGCAGGGTAATCTATATAATAGGAGTACTGAAAGATAAGGAATACGAGAAGATGGTGGAGATTCTGGCACCGACGATGGCAGCGGCAGTTGTGGTCACACCAGATACACCGCGCGGCCTGCCGAAAGAGATTCTGGCACCGTTGATACAGGCGCAGGGCGTACCGGTCCAGCTTGCGGATACGAGCGCGGAAGCACTGCAAAAGGCAAGAGAACAGGCGGGAGAAACGGGTGTCATTCTCGTGAGTGGTTCGTTATCTTTTCTGGCAGAGTATCTGCAATTAGAAAGCGGAGATGAAAACAATGGAGCGAGTAGATAAAATTCTCGCGCATCCGGAATTTCAGGTGTATATGCGTCGGATCAGGGAGCAGGAACGCACGCGTGTGTTCTGCCTGCATGGAATCGAGCATAGTCTGGATGTGGCAAGAATCGGATATATAAAGAATCTGGAACAGGGACTTTCCTTCCGGCAGGATGTGATCTATGCAATGGCATTGCTGCACGATATCGGAAGATGTGAGGAGTATGCTTCCGGGAAATCCCATCATGAGGCGGGAGCCGAGCTGGCACGACCTATCCTTCTGGCATGTGGATATACAGAGCATGAATGTGCTGAAATCTGTGATGCAATCGGCAGACATAAGGCACCGAGTGAGCAGGCAAGATCGCTTGCAACATTGCTGTATGATGCGGATAAGCAGTCTAGAAACTGTTTTGACTGCCCCGTGCAGGAACAGTGTTACTGGTCAGAGGAAAAGAAGAACCATACAATTCGATATTAAGTTTCATATACAAGAAGAATGCAGTCGGGAAAAAAACGGCTGCTTTTTTGTTTATGACGGGTGTAAAGAAATTGACAAAAAACAAAGCTTGATAAAAACAACTGTAAATTGATTTACACAAAGGAAACACAAGCAAAAATAAAATTCGACTTGATAAAGCTGTGCAACAACATAAAAATAATAAGAAAACCTCTCTATTTTTCTAAAAATAAAAAATGAACTCCCCAAAACTTTAAATAAATTAGGAAATCCCTTATCTGTGTTGACAAAATAACGTTACAGGCACATAATACAGCCAAGTCAAAGGTAAGGACTTAAGAAAATTAAGAAAAATGTGAGAAGAAAGAGAGGATGATGTTTATGAAGAAAAGAAAATTAATCAGCATGGTGCTTGCAGCAACATTGGCATTGACATCTCTTACCGGTTGTGGAAAGAAGGATTCATCCAGTGATGACAGTGTATTAAGAGTCGGAATGGAATGTGCATATGCTCCATTCAACTGGTCACAGGAAACGGATGAGCTTGCAAATGGTGAAAAGGCAGTTCCAATCTACGGAACAAACATGTATGCATATGGATATGACGTAATTGTAGCAGAGAAGCTTGCAAAGCAGATGGGTAAGTCATTGGAAATCCACAAGGTAGAATGGGATTCCATCGGAATGTCACTCGATGCTGGCGATTACGATGTGATCATCGCAGGTATGGGTCGTACGAAGGAACGTGAGGCATCTTATTCATTTACAGATCCTTACTATTATAGAACAAACTGCTTAGTTGTTAAGAAAGGTTCTGGATTGGAAGGAATCAAGGGCTTATCTGAATTGGCAGGAAAGAATGTAACACTTACGACACAGCTTGGTACCGGATGGGTAAACCTGCTTGATCAGGTACCGGATGCAACACTTGGTGCAAATTATGAGACAACGGCTGAATGCTTTATGGCGATCTCAAATGGAACGGCTGATGTGTGTGTCATTGATGCACCGACAGCAGAATCTGCAGCGATGACAAACGATGATCTGGCAATTATCTATCTGGATGACAATGACAAGTTCGTGGGCGATGAGGAAATGACAAATGTATGTATCGCAACAAGAAAAGATGATACCGCCCGTCGGGATGAGATTCAGAAGGCGATGGATGCCATCGGATGGAATGACAAGGCTGAGATGGATAAGACAATGGAAGAGGCAGTCAGCTTACAGCCAGCAGCTAATTAGATTATGATCCCCCCCGCAGCCTTTCATGATTTCAGGCTGCGGAGGAATTATAAAAAACGTGTAGGACAGGAGGAAATCATATGGGTGCTATTCTAAGTATATCATCCCCGAACAATATCTTTGAATGGATGGCATTTCTTGCCGAAAAGTATTCGAGCATGTTCTTGCAGGGAACATGGATTACCCTGTATGTATCTGTGATCGGTACGATCGTAGGTTTCATACTTGGTTATATCGTAGGTATTGTCGGAGATATCAAAATTCACAAAGAAGATAATCCGATCAAAAAGGGAATTATCAAATTCTTCAAATTTATCTGTTTCTTATATGTAGAGTTGTTCCGAGGAACACCAATGATCGTACAGGCGATGATCGTATACTTCGGTCTCCGTCAGGGCGGTGTGAACATCAACCCGATCATTGCAGGTATTCTCGTAACTGTATTAAATACAGGTGCGTATATGTCAGAAACCGTACGTGCAGGTATCAAATCCATTGATGCCGGACAGCGTGAAGGTGCTCTGGCAATGGGAATGTCGCCGATGCAGGCAATGTTCTATGTAATCCTTCCACAGGCATTCAAGAACATTATCCCAGAGATGGCGAACACATTCCTGACGAACCTGAAGATGACATCTGTGTTGAATGTAATCGGTATTCAGGAGTTGTTCATGCAGGCAAAAACGGTCGGTGGTACATATTACAAGTATTTTGAATCGTATCTTGTAATCGCACTAATCTATCTGGTGCTTTGTGTGGCATTTAACCGGTTGTTCTTATTTATCGAGAAAAAGATGGCAGGAAAAAAAGATTATGTGCTTGCTGTGGAATATATGGAAGACAAACAGTAGGAGGGTGAGCTTATGAGTAAAAACAATGAAGAAAGTATTATTGAAGTAAAAGACTTAAGCAAATCCTTCGGTGATCATGAGGTTTTGCGGAAGATTGATTTTGAAGTGAAGAAGGGCGAGGTGATCTGTATCCTTGGTTCGTCCGGTTCCGGTAAGTCAACCTTGCTCCGGTGCGTGAACAAGCTGGAGACACAGACGAGTGGACAGGTGTTGTACCATGGTAAGGAGATCCGGAATGTCCAGAAGGAGATTAATGAGTTTCGTTCCAGAGTTGGCATGGTGTTCCAGTCCTTCAACTTATTTAACAATATGACGGTGCTGGAAAACTGTATGGAGGGCGCCAGAAAGGTCCTGCATGTATCCAAGGAAGAGGCGTTCGATCGTGCAATCAAGCATTTGAAAGAGGTTGGCATGGCACCATACATTAACGCCAGACCGGAGCAGTTATCCGGTGGACAGAAGCAGCGTGTGGCAATCGCCAGAGGGCTCTGTATGAATCCGGAGGTGCTGCTGTTCGATGAGCCGACATCCGCGCTCGATCCGGAGATGGTCGGTGAAGTATTAAATGTAATGAAGGAGCTTGCAAGCTCCGGACTCACGATGTTGATCGTGACACATGAGATGGATTTCGCCAAGAATGTATCGTCCCGTGTGTTGTTCATGGATAAGGGCTATGTTGTGGAGGATGCACCACCAGAGGAGTTCTTCACGAATCCAAAGAACGATCGAAGCAGAGAGTTCTTAAGCAGATTCATCGCATAGCAACCTTGCTTGAAAATGGTTTCAAAAAGTGTAGATAGATTGTGAGGGAAAAATATGGAAAATTATGTTGTTACTTTTGCAAGAGGCTTTGGTACCGGCGGAAAGGAAATCGCATCGAAGCTTGCGAAGGAGCTTGGCATCCATTGCTACGAAAACCGAATCCTGACACTGGCATCCCAGATGAGCGGACTCGATGAGAAGTTATTTCAGGAGGTCAACGAGAAGGTTCGTTCGAATGGCGGCTTCTCCAGCTTCTTAAAAGGCTTGCCACGGGCGAAAAGCTATATCAGCCGGAATGAGAAGTTCGTGTCAGATGATAAGCTGTTTGAGTATCAGAAGCAGATCATTGAGAACTTAGCGGATACCGAATCGTGTGTCATCGTTGGAAAATGTGCCGATTACATCCTGCGGGGCAGACCGAATATTGTAAGCATCTACATAGAGGCACCACGTGATTTCTGTGTGAAGCGGACGATGGAGCATATGGGCGTGACCGAGGATGTTGCGACGGCGACGATCGTGCATACGGATAAGTTCCGTGCCGATTATTACAAGTATTATACACATGGAAATTACTGGACGAACCCGGTCAACTACGATCTGACGATCAACAGTGAGAAGGTCGGAATCGAGGACAGTGTGAAGCTGATCAAGGATTACATGAAGATTAAAGGCATTATAAAGTAACGAAAACATTTTATATATTTAGGAGGCGTTTATTATGAAATTAAAGGATCTTGGATTAACAAAGCAGGACATCAAGGATAAGGTAAGCAAGTACATGATCGATACATACGAGCGTTTTGATTTCTTGGCAGAGACAGCCGAGGGCATGTACATGTACGATGAAAATGGAACTCCGTATCTGGATTTCTATGCAGGTATCGCGGTAAATAATGCCGGAAGCAGAAACCCGAAGGTTGTTGCAGCCGTAAAAGATCAGGTCGATGATATCATGCATACATTCAACTATCCGTACACGATTCCGCAGGCATTGCTGGCTGAGAAGGTGTGTACAACAATCGGTATGGATAAGATCTTCTATCAGAACTCCGGTACAGAGGCAAACGAAGCCATGATCAAGATGGCAAGAAAATATGGTATTGAGCATTACGGACCAAACCGTTATCATATCGTAACTGCAAAGATGGGCTTCCATGGTAGAACATTTGGTGCGATGTCCGCAACTGGTCAGCCGGGCAATGGCTGTCAGGTTGGCTTCGGACCGATGACATATGGTTTTTCTTATGCGCCATACAATGATCTGCAGGCATTTAAGGATGCTTGTACCGAGAATACGATCGCGATCATGATCGAGCCAATCCAGGGTGAAGGCGGTGTCCATCCTGCAACCTACGAGTTTATGACAGGACTTCGTAAGTTCTGCGATGAGAATAATATGCTGCTCCTGATTGATGAGGTACAGACCGGATGGTGCAGAACCGGTCAGCCGATGTGCTACATGAACTATGGTATCAAGCCGGATATCGTCTCTATGGCGAAGGGACTTGGTGGCGGTATGCCAATCGGTGCCATCTGTGCAACCGCGGAAGTTGCAACCGCATTTACACCGGGTTCCCATGGTACAACATTCGGTGGACATCCGGTCAGCTGTGCAGCCGCTTATGCGGAAGTAAACGAGCTTCTTGACCGCGATCTTGCAGGCAATGCAAAAGAAGTTGGTGCGTACTTCATGGATAAGCTGAAGAACCTTCCACATGTGAAAGAGGTTCGTGGTATGGGACTGATGATCGGTGTTGAGTTTGATGATACAATCGGTGCTGTTGATGTGAAGCATGGTGCATTTGACAGAAAGCTTCTGATCACAGCAATTGGTTCGCATGTCATTCGTATGGTTCCACCACTGATTGCAAGCAGAGAAGATTGTGACAAGGCATATGCAATTCTGGAAGAGACAGTGAATGCACTTTCAAAATAAAGGCAAGGTGAATTAGATTGAAGAATTTTAGCTTTTCTGTGCCGCAGGATATCATTGTTGGTGCAGGTTCTATTAAGAAATTAGGTGAATGCGCAACCAAACTTGGCGGCACACATGCCCTTATCATCTCCGGTCCCCATCTGAACAAGATGGGACTGGTGGATACATGTAAACAGTCTCTGGCAGATGTTGGGATTCCGGCGGATGCATTTACGGAGACCGAAGGAAATCCTTCGGTTGAGACGGTCGAAAAGGCAACGAAGCTGTACAAGGAATGTGGCGCGGATTTCATTGTGGCATTTGGCGGTGGTTCTCCGATGGATGTGGCAAAGGCTGTCGGTGTTATCGCAAAATACGGTGGAAGCATTACAGAATACGAAGGTGGAGGCAAGGTGCCGGGACCGATTGTTCCGCAGATTGCGATTCCAACGACTGCTGGTACAGGTTCTGAGGTAACTGCATTTTCGGTTATTACCGATCACAGCCGGAACTACAAGCTGACGGTATTCAGTTATGAACTGATTCCAAAGTACGCGATTTTAGACCCGGATCTGATTGCAACGGCTCCTGCTTCTGTGGCAGCAGCGTGTGGAATGGATGCATTTATCCATGCGTGTGAGTCGTATATCTCGACGGATGCTTCTCCGTTTTCCGAGGCGATGTCTGAGAAGGCGATGGAACTGATCGGGCGTTCGATCCGGGCTTACGTGGCAAATCGTACGGATGTCGATGCCGCCAGTGATATGCTGGTTGGTTCCCTCTTTGCGGGTATTGCATTTTCGTGGGCGAGACTTGGCAATGTACATGCGATGAGTCATCCGGTCAGTGCGTATTTCGATGTACCACATGGCGTGGCAAATGCAATCTTGCTTCCGACGATTCTGGATTATAACAAGCTTGCGGATAAAGGTAAATATAAGAAAATCTACGAATATGTGAGTGAGACACACAGAAGCGATGAGAGCTTCACACCGGATATGCTGGTGGATGCGATCAGAGCGTTGAATAATAGTCTTTCAATTCCTGCAAATCTTACAGAAGTAGGAGTGACGGAAGACAAGATCGATGTCATGGCAGACGATGCCATGAAGAGCGGAAACATCATGGTGAACCCACGCCGCTCTACGAAGAAGGATATCGTAGCTCTTTACAAAAAGGCTATGTAATATCAAACCTGTCTACACGGGAAAAGGTTGTCGCTTGTCGGCAGCCTTTTTCTATTGAGGATATTATTTGCAAAACAACCCTCAGAGATAATGATTTGCATGGAAAAATATACTATTCGGAATCATATGCGATGTATGGAATCTAAACGATTCTAAAAATTGTTAATAAAAAAATATAGATAAATCGGTGGCAGTTTTATGATAAAAATGTTAAAATAATAATAATTATGGACAAGAATGAAAATGAGGGCTTATAAATTATGAAAAAACAGGTTATAACGATTGGAAAACGTGACTTTGAAATTGGAAAACGTCCTTTTGTGATGGGAATCCTGAATGTGACACCGGATTCCTTCTCGGATGGCGGAAAGTACGGAGATCTGGATGCGGCGTTGAAGCATACAGAAGAAATGATCAAGGAAGGCGCCGATATCATTGATGTTGGCGGAGAGTCGACTCGGCCGGGACATGTGAAGATTTCGGTTGCGGAAGAGATTGAACGTACCTGCTTCGTGATTGAGGCAATCAAGGAACGGTTTGAGATTCCGGTTTCGTTAGATACATACAAATATCAGGTGGCTCAGGCGGGAATTCTGGCTGGTGCCGATCTGATCAACGATATATGGGGATTTAAATGGGATGATGAGATGGCACCGCTTTGCGCGAAATACCAGATTCCGGTCTGCCTGATGCACAACCGGAAGAAAGCGGTATACAATGATTTTATTGCGGATGTGATCGCAGACATGAAGGAGTGCGTACAGATTGCGCACGCATCAGGACTTGCCGACGATAAGATCATCTTAGATCCGGGGATTGGATTCGCAAAGACTACGGAAGAGAACTTAAAGTTTATGAACCATCTGGAGGATCTGGTTGCACTCGGATATCCGGTACTGCTTGGAACTTCGAGAAAATCCATGATTGGAAATACACTGAATCTGCCGGTTGACGAGAGAGAGGAAGGAACAATGGCAACTTCTGTCTTAGGACTGGTGAAGGGGTGCAGCTTCTTCCGTGTACATGATGTGAAGAAAAATGTGCGTGCGCTTGCGATGACAGATGCAATGCTCAAGGCATAAGATGGCAGGCGTGTGTCATAACGCTGTCAGGGCATTTGCTATGGAATAGGAGACGGAAAAGGACAGAAAAGAAATGGATAAAATATGGATTAAAGATTTAGAGATATTTGCATATCACGGTGTCCTTGCAGAAGAAAAAAGAAATGGACAGAAATTCTATGTAACTGTATCTATGGATGTGGATCTGCATGCGGCAGGCATGACAGATGATCTGGACAAAACGGTCAATTATGCAGAAGTATGTGAACTGATCCGGCGGACGATGCAGGAGGAAAGCTATGATCTGATTGAGGCAGCAGCGGAGAATGTTGCAGATGCGATTTTGCTTGCCTATCCACAGATAAAGATGGTTCATGTGATTGTAAGCAAGCCGGGGGCTCCTATTCCGATGGACTTTGATACGGTCTGCGTGGATATTACAAGAGGCAGACATATTGCGTATCTGGGTATCGGTTCCAATCTCGGAGATAAGGAGGCATACCTTGACTATGCGGTCGATCAGCTGAACAAAGATGAGTATATTCAGGTGACAAAGGTTTCTTCCTATATAATAACAGAACCATATGGCGATGTGGAACAGGATGATTTCTTAAATGGCTGTCTGGAGATTGAGACAATCTATTCTCCACAGGATCTGCTGGCTGTTATCAACGATATTGAACAGGGTGCCGGCAGAAAGCGGCTGATCCACTGGGGTCCAAGAACTTTGGACATTGACATTTTGCTCTATGATCAGGAAATGATCATGGAAGACACGCTGAAGGTGCCGCATGTGGAGATGGCAAAGCGCGCGTTCGTGCTTGAACCACTTGCCGAAATCGCACCATATGCCTACCATCCGGGCTACCATAAGACGATCATCGAACTACTGGAAATATTACAAAACAAAAAAGATTAAACTACAATATAAGAAAAACTATATTCAAGGGAGCGGCAAATGACATGCTTATGCCATTTGCATTGTAACCGGAAGTATATAAATGAGCAGATAATTATCCGATACAATCGATGTGTAGAAATCATGCGGGACACTGGTATTTATCCTAACGCAGACCATTGGAGCACATCAGCACTTAGCGAGTAACGCATTCATTCGCAGAATGATGTGTTAGGAGCTTAGTGTCTGCTATGTGCGGAAGTGACCGAGAGCGCGTCTGCGTATGGATAATAGCAGTGTTCTGCATGAGACATACAGGAAATGTCGGATAATTATCTGCGGATGAAATAGGGAGGTAAAAACTATGGCATACAAAATGTTTGCCGCCATCTACGTGGGAAGCAGCGAGATATCCATGAAGATCTTCCAGGTAAATGGTAGAAAAACGTTTCGTCAGATCGACAGTGTCAGCCGGATACTGGAGCTTGGGCGGGACACCTATCGCGAAGGAAAACTGAGCCGGGAGTCGATCAAAATGATTTGCGAAGAACTCGAAGGCTTAAAACATAAAATGGAAGAATACAAGATCACAGAATACCGTGCCTATGCGACGAGTGCGGTACGTGAGGCAGATAACATGGATCTGGTGCTGGATGTGATCGAGCATACCACAGGTATCCGTGTACAGGTTCTGAGTAACTCGGAACAGCGTTATATCAGCTTCAAGGGACTGGTTGCGAAGTATTCGGATTTCCATCAGGTTGTCAGCAAGAACACAGCGTTCGTTGATGTCGGTGCTGGAAGCGTGCAGATTTCCCTGTTTGATAAGAACAATCTGGTTGTCACAGAGAATATCCCGATTGGTGCGGTGCGTGTTCGTGATTATCTGGCACTCATCGGGCACAAGTCTGGAAGACTGGATGAGATCATGGCAGACTATGTAGATAATGATATTGTATCGTTCCGAAATATTTATCTGAAGGATAAAGAAATCAAGAACATTATCGCTGTTGGTGAGGTCGTAAGCTCCCTGAAGAAGATCGTGCCGGAACTTTCCATCAAGGATGTGATCACGCGGGCGCAGTTTGATGCGATGTACAAGCGTGTTATCAGTATGCCGGCGCAGGAGCTCGCGGAAAAATACGGTATTCCATACGAGCGTGCGACGCTGATGTTACCGAACATCACAATCTACCAGTCGTTCCTGAACAACTGTAAGGCAGAGGAAATGTATGTGCCGGATGTGGATTTCTGCGAGTGTATCGTGGCAAATTACATGGACGAAGGAAGCCGTGTCGTGTTCAATCACAATTTTGAGGAAGATATTCTTGCAACGGCGAATAACATTGCGAAGCGGTATCGCTGCAATCGGAATCATGTGGAGCAGACCGCATATTTTGCACTGAAGATCTTCGATGTGGTTCGTAAGCCGTTTGGATTGGATAAGATGCAGCGTCTGCAGCTTCAGATTGCGGCACTTCTGCATGAATGTGGTAATTTCATCAATCTGCATGATGGAGCGAGAAATTCCTATTATATAGTAGCAAATACTGAGATCCTTGGACTTTCGCACAAAGAGCGTATGGAAGTGGCAAATGTAGTCAAGTACAACCCACTGTATCTTCCATCGAAGGATAAGATATCAGCAGAACTTGATGGCTGTGATTATATTGTGATCGCGAAGCTTGCAGCAATCTTACGAATTGCGAATATTCTCGATAAGAGCCATATGCAGAAGATCGAAGATATTTCCGTGACATTGAAAGACGGAAAGCTGATTATTCTGGCAAAGACATACGAAGATATCTCACTGGAGGCGGGACTTTTTGAAGCACGTGCAGATTTCTTTGAGCAGATCTATGGAATCAGACCGGTACTTCGGGTGAAAAGGAGTGTGTAAGGAATGGACAAAAAATTATTGGAAAAACCGGAAAATTATTATAACCGTGAGATGAGCTGGTTACAGTTTAATTACAGAATCTTAAATGAGGCGAAGGATAAGTCAATTCCACTGTTTGAACGCCTGAATTTCCTGAGTATCACAGAATCAAATCTGTCTGAGTTCTTCATGGTGCGTGTAGCATCTCTGATCGATCTGGTACACGCAGATGTAAAGAAGAAGGACATTGCAGGATTGACGCCGCAGGGGCAGCTCGATCTGATTATTCCTGAGACGAAGAACATGATTGCGAGCCAGTACAGCACACTGAACCGCCAGATTCTTCCTGCAATGGAAGAAAATGGTCTGAAGCTTGTTAAGCATTATGAGGACTTAAACGAGAAGCAGAGCAAGTTCGTAGATAAATATTTTGAGAAGGAAGTGTATCCGGTACTTACGCCGATGGCAGTTGATTCTTCGAGACCATTTCCACTGATCAGCAACAAGACTTTAAATATTGGTGCACTGATCCGTGATAAGAAGAAGGATGTTATTGACATTGCAACCGTACAGGTACCATCCGTGTTGCCACGTGTGGTTGAGATTCCGGGCGAGGACGGATGCAGAGAGATCATTCTGCTCGAGCAGATCATTGAGAAGAACTTGAATCAGCTCTTCTTAAATTACGAGATCATTTGCGCGTATCCATACAGAATTATGCGAAATGCAGACCTTGCAATCGACGAGGACGATGCGTCCGATCTGTTGAAGGAGATCGAAAAGCAGATTAAGAAGCGTGCGTGGGGCGAGGTTATCCGGCTCGATGTGGAAGCAGAGATGGATAAGCGTCTGCTGAAAGAATTGAAGAAACAGTTAAATGTCAACAGCGATTATGTCTATTCGGTAAATGGACCACTTGATCTTACGTTCCTTGGAAAGGTACGTGGACTCGATGGCTTTGATCATTTGAAGAATAAGAAATACATCCCACAGCCGGTGAAGGGATTGGATCTCGATGCGAATATCTTCGACCAGATCAAGAAGAAGGATATCCTGTTACACCATCCGTATGATGAGTTTACACCGGTCATTGAGTTCATCAAACAGGCGGCAATTGATCCGGATGTACTTGCGATCAAGCAGACGTTGTACCGTGTCAGTGGCAATTCTCCAATCATTGCAGCACTTGCACTTGCAGCGGAAAATGGCAAGCAGGTAACGGTACTTGTTGAGTTAAAAGCACGATTTGATGAAGAAAATAATATAAATTGGGCAAAAAAACTGGAAAAAGCGGGTTGCCATGTTATTTATGGTTTGGTAGGATTAAAGACGCATTCCAAAATTGCACTCGTTGTCAGACGGGAAGAAGATGGCATCAAGCGATATGTTCATCTTGGAACTGGTAACTATAATGATGTGACAGCAAAGTTATATACAGATATGGGTATGCTGACTGCATCGGATGCGATAGGGGAGGATGCAACCGCAGTCTTTAATATGTTGTCGGGTTATTCCGAGCCGCCAGCATGGAATAAACTGCTTGTAGCTCCGATCTGGATGAAGGATCGATTCCTTGCACTGATCGACCGGGAGGCAGAGAATGCACGTATGGGTAAGAGTGCTAAGATCATTGCCAAGATGAATTCCCTGTGTGATCCGACGATTATCCGTGCACTGTATGAGGCGAGCAATGCGGGCGTGAAAATCGAACTGATCGTACGTGGTATCTGCTGTCTGAAGACAGGGATTCCGGGACTTTCCGAGAACATCACGGTGCGTTCCATTGTAGGTAACTTCCTGGAGCATGCGAGAATCTTTTATTTCTATAATGATGGATTCGAAGATGTATATATGGGCAGTGCCGACTGGATGCCTAGAAATCTGGACAAACGAGTGGAGATTACATTCCCGGTTGAGGATGAAGACCTCAAAAAACGGGTGATTGAGATTTTGGAGATTCAGCTTTCCGATACATTGAAAGCACATATTATGCAGCCGGATGGCTCATATGCAAAACAGGATCTGAGGGGGCGTGAAAAGTTGGAGGCGCAAAATTATTTCTGCAAACAGGCGATGGGTTCCTTGAAAGAGGACGACAAAAAGAAAGTATCCCGTATCTTCATTCCGCGCATGAAGATCGGTGATTAATAAAAACAATAGAGAGGAGACTTAAAAAAGTGGAAAAGTTTTTTAAGATCAAAGAGAGAGGATCAACGCTTAAGACTGAGATCTTCGCAGGTATCACAACCTTCTTCGCAATGGCTTACATTATCTTTGTAAACCCGAATCAGGTTGCTGCAGAGGGCGCAAATGGATGGCTTGTCGGATTAGGAGCTGATCCGGGAACTATGGGACAGATTTGGAATTCTGTATACATCGCATCTATCATCGTAGCGATCATCGGTACGTTGTTGATGGCATTTGTTGCAGATATGCCGTTTGCACAGGCGTGTGGAATGGGACTCAATTCCTTCTTCTGTACAATCTTCGTAGCTGGCTCTTTCTTCGCTGGCGAGGATGTTAAGACAGGCTATCAGGCAGGTCTTGTTATCGTATTTTTGTCAGGTATTGTATTTCTGCTTCTTTCCGTAACCGGACTTCGTAAGTACATTGCAGTATCTATGCCGGAGTGCCTGAAGAAAGCAATTCCTGCAGGTATCGGTCTGTTCATCGCAATGATCGGTTTCAAGAATGCAGGTATCATCGAGGACAACCAGTACACATTTGTACAGTTCTACGATTTCCATGGCAGAATCAAGCAGATCGGTACAGAGGTTGACGGCGTGATGGTAACAGGTCTGGATGTATGGCATCAGATTGTACCGGTTGTCGTCGCTTTGCTCGGTGTGCTTATCATTGCAATCCTTGCGAAGAAGGGAATTAAGTCAAACGTGATTATTGGAATCCTTGCATCAGCAGTACTTTATTATCTGTTTATGTGGGAGGTACCTTCTTTTGATATGAGCAATATTTCCCAGTCTTTCAAGGATTTTGCAAAAGTAGGTTTCTTAGGCGTATTTAATGGTGACGCATGGGATGCCGCATTTAACAGTTCGTATGTCGGCGGTGTATTCTCCGGAATTATGCTGATCGTAGCATTCTGTCTCGTAGACATGTTCGATACGATCGGAACCATCTATGGTACAGCCGCATCTGCAAACATGATGGATGAGAATGGTGATCCGATCAGCATGAATGAGTGTATGCTCTGTGACTCAATCGGTACAGTATCCGGTGCTCTGCTCGGTACATCTACATGTACAACATTCGTAGAGTCTGCATCTGGTGTTGGTGCCGGTGGTAGAACAGGATTTACAAGTATTATAACAGCACTTTGCTTCGTATTCTGTTTGTTCTTAAGCCCGCTTGCAAGCGTGATCCCAAGCTGTGCAACTGCACCGGCTCTGATCTATGTAGGTGTTCTTATGGCCAGAAACTTTGCAAAGGTAGATATGGACGATATGCTTTCAGCAGTTCCTGCGTTCCTTGCATTGATCATGATGCCTTTGACATATTCTATCTCAAATGGTATCGGTATCGGTGCAATCGCTTATGTTGTAATCGCTCTGTTCACAGGCAATTACAAGAAGAAGGATATCGTAATTACAGTTATCGCTGCATTGTTTGTATGTAAGTTTATCTTCGTCACGATGTAGCCGGATTGTAAAGCAAATAATATGGAAACAAAAGAGGATCGTACTTGCGGGGTGCGGTCCTTTTTTATTGTATACGGACCGCCACTATACAATGTTCACAATCCAAATTGTGCAAAATGACGAATAACAGGAAGAAAACAGATTAAAATATTGGATAGTATTGCTTGTTGACTAATTTGCTATATGTGTTATACTTCAACTAGAACAGAAAGAGAGATACAGATCCGGAAGGGAGTTGAGAAGTATGGATGCTGAAAAGTTTACAAAGAAGTCATTAGAGGTAATAGAAAGTTGTGAGAAGCTTGCGTATGAGTATAACAATCAGGAACTGACGCAGGCGCATTTAATGTATGCACTTGTGACGGTGGAAGACAGTCTGATTGCGAAGCTGCTTACGAATATGGGAATCAATATGGATGCGTTTACCGGCGAATGTGAGAAACTGGTTGCAAACCGGCCGAAGGTATCGGGCGGACAGTTGTTTACAAGTCCGGAATTTTCCAAGGCATTGATTCAGGCAGAAAAAGAAGCAAAACAGATGGGTGATGACTACATTTCTGTCGAGCACATTTTCTTGGGTCTGCTTGAGAAGGCAGATAAGGATATCAAGCGAGTGATAAATGCGTATGGTATCACAAGAGGTAAATTCCTTGAGGTGCTGGCGAATATCCGTGGCAACCGGAAGGTAGAAAGTGATAATCCAGAGGATACTTACGATGCATTGAATAAATATGGATACAACCTGGTAGAGCGGGCGCGGGAGCAGAAGCTGGATCCGGTCATCGGTCGTGACAATGAGATCCGAAATATTATCCGAATCCTGTCCCGTAAGACAAAGAACAATCCGGTCTTAATCGGTGAACCGGGTGTTGGTAAGACTGCCGCAATCGAAGGACTGGCACAGCGTATCGTGCGTGGCGATGTGCCGGATTCGCTGAAGGATAAAGATATTTTCGCATTGGATATGGGTGCACTGTTAGCGGGTGCCAAGTATCGTGGTGAGTTCGAGGAACGTCTGAAGGCAGTCCTTGATGAAGTGAAGAATTCCGAAGGTCATCTGATCTTATTTATCGATGAGATTCATACAATCGTCGGAGCTGGTAAGACCGAGGGCTCTATGGATGCGGGCAATATGCTGAAGCCTATGCTTGCGCGTGGTGAGCTGCACTGTATCGGTGCGACAACGCTGGATGAATATCGGAAATACATTGAGAAGGATGCGGCATTGGAACGTCGTTTCCAGCCGGTTATGGTAAATGAGCCGACCGTGGAAGATACGATTTCCATCCTGCGAGGTATCAAGAACCGTTACGAAGTGTTCCACGGTGTCAAGATCAGCGATGGTGCATTGGTCAGTGCGGCAACACTTTCAAATCGTTATATCACAGATCGTTTCCTGCCGGATAAGGCAATCGACCTGGTTGATGAAGCATGTGCGATGATTAAGACAGAACTTGATTCGATGCCTGCCGAATTGGATGAGATTTCCAGAAAGATCATGCAGCGGGAAATTGAGGAAGCAGCACTTAAGAATGAAACAGATCATCTGAGTCAGGATCGTCTGGAGGTACTCCGGAAGGAATTGGAGGAACTGCGGGAACAGTCCAAACAGATGAAGGCAACATGGGAACACGAGAAGCAGGATGTTGAACGTGTACGGAAGCTTAGAGAAGAGTTAGAAGATGTGAATAACCAGATTCAGGTTGCACAGCGCGAGTATAATCTGGAGAAGGCAGCAGAACTGCAATATGGTAAGCTGCCGCAGATCAAGCAGGAGTTGGAGCGTCTGGAAGCGCAGGTCAGTGAGAAGGACAGAAGCCTGGTGCATGAGTGTGTTACAGAGGAAGAGATTGCGAAGATTGTTGCAAAGTGGACAGGAATTCCGGTTGCAAAGCTGACGGAGAGTGAGCGTAACAAGACCTTGCACCTTGGCGATGAGTTGCACAAACGTGTTGTTGGACAGGATGTGGCAGTGCAGTTAGTCAGCGATTCCATCATTCGTTCGAAGGCAGGTATCAAGGATCCGACAAAGCCGATTGGATCATTCTTATTCCTTGGACCAACTGGTGTAGGTAAGACAGAACTTGCGAAGTCGCTTGCTGCTGCATTGTTTGATAATGAAGCAAACATGGTGCGTATCGATATGAGTGAGTACATGGAGAAGCACAGTGTGGCACGACTGATCGGAGCGCCTCCGGGATATGTTGGATACGATGAAGGCGGACAGCTCACAGAGGCAGTCAGACGGAAGCCATATTCTGTTGTCCTTTTTGATGAGGTAGAAAAGGCACATCCGGATGTATTCAATGTACTGTTACAGGTGCTTGATGATGGACGTATCACAGACTCGAAGGGCAAGACCGTCGATTTCAAGAATACGATTCTGATCATGACATCCAACATTGGCTCCGAGTATCTGCTTGAAGGTATCGATGAGAATGGTGAGATCAAGCCAGAGGCATCGGCACAGGTTATGGCAGGCTTGAAGAATCATTTCCGTCCGGAGTTTTTGAACCGTCTGGATGAGATTATCATGTTCAAGCCGCTTGACAAGGCGTCTATCAGTGGTATTGTCAACCTGTTGCTTGCAGATCTGAATAAGCGGATTGCAGATAAGGAGCTGACACTGAAGCTTACCGATGCAGCGATGGATCATGTCATTGAAGCCGGTTACGATCCGCATTACGGAGCGCGACCGCTCAAGCGTTATCTGCAGAAGAATGTGGAGACACTGGTTGCGAAGAGTATCCTGTCGAATGAGCTTCGTGCAGGTGATACGATCACACTGGATTATGATGGTAACGCATTGTATATCAAGAAGTAAGTTATATAAAATTGAAATACCGTCAATATGGGAGCAATCCTGTATTGACGGTATTTTTTCGCCCGATTATGTGGGAGCATGATTTCATACAGCGATTCTGCCTGAGTATCAGATTGTGCGCATAGCTGCTCGATGTCAATATTGGAGCAAATGTCAGTATTTGACATATTGCTCCTAAAAGGTTGTTCAGCCTACAAAAAAATGGTAAAATAAGCAAGGCAAAAGTGATGGGAGTTGCACATGAACGATGTTTGTGGAAAACTCTGCGAAAGGAGACAAAACTATGTGGGCAAACGAAAGCGTATTTTATCAGATTTATCCGCTTGGCTTCTGTGGCGCACCATTTGAAAACGATGGCAATCTGGTGTCACGAATCAAGAAGGTGGAGGACTGGATTCCTCACATCCAGAAGCTTGGCGCAAACGCAATATATTTTTCACCGGTATTCGAGAGCGATACACACGGCTACAATACGAGAGATTATACGAAGATCGACTGCCGTCTTGGCACGAACGAGGATTTCAAGGAGGTTGTCGATAAGCTGCATGCAGCAGGAATCAAGGTTGTCTTGGATGGTGTATTTAACCATGTGGGACGCGGCTTCTGGGCATTTCAGGATGTATTGAAAAACCGTTGGGATTCCCCGTACAAAGACTGGTTCCATATCAGCTTCGATGGCAATTCCAACTATAACGATGGACTCTGGTATGAGGGCTGGGAAGGAAACTTTGACCTTGTCAAATTAAACCTTCGGAACGAGGAAGTGATCCAGCACATCTTGTCCTGTGTTAAGGGCTGGATCGATGAGTTCGATATCGACGGTCTCCGTCTGGATGTGGCATATTGCTTAGACCACGATTTTATCCGCAGACTGCGCGCACACTGTGACGGACTGAAGCAGGATTTCTTCTTATTAGGAGAATTGCTGCACGGCGATTACAATGTATTTGTAAATGATGGCATGCTGCACAGTGCGACAAACTATATGTGCTATAAGGGACTTTACTCAAGCTTCAACTGCATGAACATGTTCGAGATCATTCACAGTCTCCTGCAGCAGTTTGGACCAGAAGAATGGACGCGATACAAAGGAAAGCATTTCCTGTCCTTCGTCGATAATCATGATGTGACAAGAGTCGCAAGCATCCTGACGAATAAGAACCATCTGCCGCTTATTTATGCACTTGCGTTTGGTATGCCGGGTATCCCTTGTGTATACTATGGAAGCGAGTGGGGCGCAGAAGGCAGAAAAGAAGAGGGCGATCCGTCCTTGAGATTGAGCTATGAGAAGCCGGAATGGAACGAACTGACTGACTGGATCAGCAAGCTCGCGGAAGCGAAGAAGCACAGCGAAGCATTGAACTACGGTGGATTCCGTTCGGTTGTACTTACGAATCATCAGTGTATCTTCGAACGTCGTTCGGAGCATGAGCGTGTGCTTGTGGCAATCAATGCAAGCGACCAGCCGTACACGGCGCATTTTGATGCCGGATGCGGAACCGCACAGGATCTGATTACCGGACAGCCACACGACTTCGGTGGTGGCTCTGAACTTCCTCCATATTCCGCAGCATTCTGGAAGATGGAGCACTAATCATCAACAAATAAAAAGTCTCGCATAAACTATACAGAAAGTGTATGTTTGCGAGGCTTTTTTATGGCAGTGAAAATCGTAATCGACGCCGGACATGGCGGATATGACGCCGGTGCTACGTATAATGGAAGAAGAGAGAAGGACGATACGCTGGCACTGGCACTTGCGGTCGGTGAGATATTGGAGGCACAGGGATACGATGTTGTCTACACACGGACGGACGATGTCTACGATTCGCCAGTGCAGAAAGCGCGGATTGGAAATGAAAGCGGTGCAGATTTCTTTGTATCGATTCACCGGAATTCCTCCCCGACACCAAACCAGTACAATGGCGTGCAGACACTGATCTATAACAACGCCGGACTCAAGGCAACAATGGCGGAAAATGTGAACAAAGAATTGGAACAGGTCGGCTACCGGAATATCAACGTGGTGGAGCGACCGGATCTTGCGGTACTCCGGCGGACGAGAATGCCTGCAATCCTGGTAGAAGCAGGATTTATCAACAGCGATGTGGACAACAATCTTTTCGATACGAAATTCTCTGAGACAGCAGAGGCAATTGCGCGCGGCATCGATGAGACAATCCGAGATGCCGGATATACGGTTGCGCAGGGAGATATGCGAAGCGATGTTGCACAGGTAAGTGCTCCTGTATCAGAGGAAATGTATATCGCTAAGTCAGAGAACGATGCATCCGGTACGCAGATGGTAAATGAATATTATGGAATTTCACGGACGATTCCAGTATTTGCAGAAGAAACGTCGCAGCAACCAATCGGCTATCAGATACTGGTTGGCATCTACCGGGCGTTTGGAACTGCATCGTATCAGGCAAATCGGTTTATCAATGCAGGATACGACGCAATGGTATATGAGGATGAAGGGCTGTATCAGGTGCGTGTCGGAAATTATGATACGATCGAAGATGCAATTATTGCACAGCGGGAATTGCGCGATCGTGGATATGATACGCTGATTGTGCGGAAAATGTAAATAAAAGTGAAAATGGGTATTGACAACTATAGGTTTACGTGATAAAGTAGCAAACGATGAACTGCCGTAGACAGTAGGTGCCGCGAGGCATAAGCAGGAAAACGCCTACCGAGGAAGAATCGTGATGAACGAATTTTAACTCTCATACTGCGGTGTGGGAGTTTTTCTTTTAAGTGCAGTTTCCGTTAATATTATAAGGAGGTGCAAGACTTTGGCTAAGATCGAGTTAAAACAGCCTGTCGTTGAGGAAATCAAAGAGAATATTAAGGACGCTAAGTCAGTAGTATTGGTTGATTACCGTGGACTTACAGTTGATCAGGATACACAGCTTCGTAAGTCAATGAGAGAGGCAGATGTCATTTACAAGGTATACAAGAATACCATGGTAAAGCTTGCTATTGCTGGTACAGAGTTCGAGTCTTTGAAGGACGAGCTCGAAGGACCTACAGCCGTTGTTATCTCTAAGACAGATGCAACAGCTCCTGCAAGATTGGCAGCTAATTTCGCTAAGGCGAACCCAGCGCTTGAACTTAAGAGTGGTGTTGTTGAGGGTACTCATTACGACACAGACGGCATTAAGAAAATCGCTACAATTCCTTCCAGAGACGAACTTATCTCTAAGTTCCTTGGAAGCATCCAGTCACCAATTACAAACTTTGCTCGTGTTATTAAGCAGATCGCTGAGAGCAAGGAAGCTTAATTGGAATCGTTGAGATTGGAAATTACAAAACAAATTTAAATTTATAATGGAGGATTATTATTATGACAACTCAGGAAATTATTGAAGTTATCAAAGGTTTATCAGTATTAGAGTTAAATGACCTTGTAAAGGCATGTGAGGAAGAGTTCGGCGTATCTGCAGCAGCAGGCGTTGTAGTTGCAGCAGCAGGTGCAGACGGTGCTGGCGCAGCTGAGGAGAAGGATTCCTTCGACGTAGAGCTTACAGAAGTAGGTCCTAACAAGGTTAAGGTTATCAAGGTTGTTCGTGACTGTACAGGTCTTGGACTTAAGGAAGCTAAGGACGTTGTTGATGGCGCTCCTAAGGTTCTTAAGGAAGGTGCTTCTAAGGAAGAGGCTAACGAGATCAAGGAGAAGCTTGAGGCTGAAGGCGCTAAGGTTACTCTTAAGTAATTTCGACTTAAACATTAAATGTCCGGTTTGGCAGATGCCAAGCCGGATTTTTTATCTAAGAAATGATACAAAGAAATCTTTTTTATTTTTCTGCAATTTTTTTCAAAAAGTGTGTTGACACAAATTTCCAACCATGATAGTATAGTAAAATGTCATTACTATGGATATGTGTGCTATAAATTCGGATAGTAAAGAAAAAACCAAATAAATTCAAGGGGTGAATGCGTCGATGAAAAAGTACAGAATGCGTCCTGTGAAATCGGGAAGAGGTATGCGAATGAGTTTTTCAACTGAGAAGAGAGTTTTGGACATGCCAAACCTCATCGAAGTGCAGAAGAATTCATATCAGTGGTTCCTTGACGAAGGTTTGAGAGAAGTGTTTAAGGATATTTCTCCAATCGTCGATTACACAGGCAATTTGAGTTTGGAACTGGTTGATTATCAGTTGTGTAAGGAAGACATCAAGTATTCTATTGAAGAATGCAAGGAACGTGATGCAACTTATGCAGCTCCAATCAAGGTCAATGTGCATCTTCGTAATGAAGAAACAGGTGAAATTGCACAGCATGATATCTTCATGGGTGATCTTCCACTTATGACAGAGACAGGTACATTCGTAATCAATGGTGCAGAGCGAGTTATCGTCAGCCAGTTGGTTCGTTCTCCTGGTATCTACTATGCAATCGATCACGATAAATTTGGTAAGACCTTGTACTCATCTACAGTGATTCCAAACCGTGGTGCATGGCTGGAGTATGAGACGGATTCCAATGATGTATTTTACGTACATGTTGATAGAAATAGAAAGGTGCCAATCACAGTTTTGATTCGTGCACTTGGCTTTGGAACAAACCAGGAGATCATTGATCTGTTTGGTGAGGAGCCAAAGATTATGGCGAGCTTGGAGAAGGATGTTTCAAACAGTTTTGAGACAGGTGTCATCGAGCTTTATAAGCGACTTCGTCCGGGCGAACCAGAGGAAGTAGAAAATGCGACAAATCTCTTCATGGGTATGTTCTTCGATGCAAGAAGATATGATCTGGCGAAGGTTGGTCGTTATAAGTATAATAAGAAGCTTGCATTAAAGAATCGTATTGCAGGTCATGTTCTGGCAGAGGATGTCATTGATCCAAGTACTGGTGAAGTTTTGTTTGCAGCAGGTACCACTCTTACAAGAGAGGATGCAACTGCAATCCAGAACGCAGCAGTTCCTTTTGTGTACATTCAGACGGAAGAGAAGAATGTAAAGGTACTGTCAAACCTGATGGTAGATCTTTCTGAATATGTAGGTTTCGATCCGAAGGAAGTTGGCATACATGAAGCAGTTTATTATCCGGTATTAGAGAAACTCTTACAGGAGTACGATGACGAGGACGAGTTAAAGGCAGCCATCGAGGCAAATGTAAGCGAGCTTGTACCAAAGCATATTACAAAGGAAGATATCATTGCTTCCATTAACTATAACATTCATCTGGAGTATGGCATCGGTAACGACGATGATATCGACCACCTGGGCAACCGTCGTATCCGTGCAGTCGGTGAATTGCTCCAGAACCAGTACAGAATCGGTCTTTCCCGTATGGAAAGAGTCGTTCGTGAGCGAATGACAACGCAGGATAAGGATACTGTTACCCCGCAGTCTCTGATCAACATCAAGCCTGTTACAGCAGCCGTGAAGGAGTTCTTCGGAAGCTCTCAGTTGTCACAGTTCATGGATCAGAACAACCCACTTTCTGAGCTGACACATAAGAGACGTCTGTCAGCCCTTGGCCCGGGTGGTTTGTCAAGAGATCGTGCCGGATTCGAGGTTCGAGATGTACACTACACACATTATGGTAGAATGTGTCCAATCGAGACACCTGAAGGTCCGAATATCGGTTTGATCAACTCTCTTGCTACGTATGCAAGAATCAATGAGTATGGTTTCGTTGAGGCGCCATACAGAAAGCTGGATAAGTCAGATCCTGCCAATCCGGTTGTTACAGATGAAGTTGTATATCTGACAGCGGACGAAGAGGATAATTATATTGTTGCACAGGCGAATGAGCCATTGGATGAGGACGGTCACTTCAAGAAGAACAACGTATCTGGTCGTTTCAGGGAAGAGACATCTGAGTTCCCGAAGGCAAACGTTGACCTGATGGACGTATCACCAAAGATGGTATTCTCTGTTGCTACATCCATGATTCCTTTCCTGGAGAACGATGATGCAAACCGTGCCCTCATGGGATCCAACATGCAGCGTCAGGCAGTGCCACTTCTTCGTACAGAAGCTCCGGTTGTTGGAACAGGTATGGAAGCAAAGGCAGCTGTTGACTCAGGTGTATGTATTGTTGCAAAACACGATGGTGTTGTTGAGATGTCATCCAGCGAGAAGATCATTGTCAAGTGTGACGATGGTACATTGGATGAGTACCATGTAATCAAGTTTGCCCGAAGCAACCAGGGTAACTGTATGAACCAGCGCCCGATCGTGAAGAAGGGTGATCGTGTAACAAAGGGAATGGTAATCGCTGATGGTGCATCTACATCAAACGGTGAGATTGCACTTGGTAAGAACCCATTGATCGGATTCATGACATGGGAAGGTTACAACTACGAGGATGCCGTTCTTCTGAGTGAGAGACTGGTAAAGGAAGATGTGTATACATCTGTTCATATTGAAGAGTACGAGACAGAAGCAAGAGATACAAAGCTCGGACCAGAAGAGATCACAAAGGAAGTTTCCGGAAACGGTGATAATGCCCTGAAGGATCTGGACGAGAACGGTGTTATCCGTATCGGTGCGGAAGTTCGTGCCGGTGATATCTTAGTTGGTAAGGTAACTCCAAAGGGAGAGACTGAGGCAACAGCCGAGGAGAGACTGCTTCGTGCAATCTTCGGAGAGAAAGCAAAAGAGACAAGAGATACATCACTGAAGGTGCCACATGGTGCTTACGGTGTTGTTATGGATACAAAGATCTTTACGAGAGAAAATGGCGATGAACTGCCACCAGGAGTAAACAAGTCTGTTCGTGTATACATTGCACAGAAGAGAAAAATCTCCGTTGGTGATAAGATGGCTGGTCGTCATGGTAACAAGGGTGTTATCTCGCGTATCCTTCCAGTTGAGGATATGCCATTCCTGCCAAATGGTCGTCCACTTGATATCGTGTTGAACCCATTGGGCGTACCTTCCCGTATGAATATCGGACAGGTGCTTGAGATTCACCTTAGCCTTGCTGCAAAGGTACTTGGATTTAACGTATCTACACCAGTCTTCGATGGTGCAAACGAGCATGATATCATGGATGCTCTGGAGATGGCAAATGATTATGCAAACTCCGATTGGGAGACATTCTATGAGAAGTATAAAGATGATACAGAGAAGGAAGTTATGGATTATCTGTATGAGCACCGTGACCACCGTGAAGAGTGGAAGGGTGTTCCAATCAACCGTACAGGTAAGGTAAAGGTACGTGATGGTAGAACCGGTGAGGAATTTGATTCACCAGTTACAATTGGATTCATGCATTACCTGAAACTGCATCATCTGGTTGATGATAAGATTCATGCACGTTCGACAGGTCCTTACGGAATGGTTACACAGCAGCCACTTGGTGGTAAGGCACAGTTCGGTGGACAGCGTTTTGGTGAGATGGAGGTTTGGGCTCTTGAGGCTTACGGTGCATCTCATACATTGCAGGAGATCCTGACTGTGAAGTCCGATGATGTAACAGGACGTCTGAAGACTTACGAAGCAATCATCAAGGGTGAAAATATCCCGGCTCCTGGTATTCCAGAATCCTTCAAGGTATTGCTTAAGGAGTTCCAGTCACTTGGTCTGGATGTCGGAGTTCTCGATGAGAACGGTGAAGAGGTAGAACTCGGAGAGTCTATGGATACCGGAAATGAGAACGTGAAGAAGTATATGGGCGAAGATCCAGACGACTTCAATGAGGATCTTGGAGAGAACGGATACAGCGGAATTAACGAGGATAACGAATTAGAGTCTTTGAATGATGATTATCTGGACGATGATTTCGACGGTAATTTCGATGATGAATTTTAAGGAAGGAGATTTGTAAGAGATGTTAGCGATGAATAACGAGAAAAATCAAGAGCAGCCTATAAATTTTGATGCCATCAAAATTGGACTTGCATCTCCTGAAAAGATAAGAGAATGGTCTCATGGCGAGGTTACAAAGCCAGAGACAATCAATTATAGAACTTTGAAGCCAGAAAAAGATGGTCTTTTCTGTGAGAGAATCTTTGGACCAAGCAAGGACTGGGAATGTCATTGTGGTAAGTACAAGAAGATTCGTTTTAAGGGCGTTGTCTGTGACCGTTGTGGTGTAGAGGTTACAAAAGCTTCCGTACGTCGTGAGCGTATGGGACATATCGAGCTTGCTGCACCAGTGTCACATATCTGGTACTTCAAGGGAATTCCAAGCCGTATCGGATTGATGCTTGACATTTCTCCAAAGCTTTTGGAGAAGGTACTGTACTTTGCATCTTACATTGTAATTGATCCGGGAGAGACGAATCTGGAATACAGACAGGTGCTCTCTGAGGCAGAATACAGAAAGGCAGAAGAGGACTTCGGCGGAAAGTTCCGTGTTGGAATGGGTGCCGAGGCAATTAAGGAGCTTCTTCAGGCAGTTGATCTGGACAAAGAGGCTGAGACTTTGACAGAGGAGCTGCAGACAGCAACCGGACAGAAGCGTGCACGTGTCATTAAGCGTCTGGAGGTTGTAGAAGCATTCCGTAACTCACATAATAAGCCTGAGTGGATGATTCTGGATGCAATTCCAGTTATCCCACCAGATATCCGTCCAATGGTACAGTTGGATGGTGGTAGATTCGCAACTTCCGATCTGAATGATCTGTATCGTCGAATCATCAACCGTAACAACCGTTTGAAGAGACTGTTGGATCTGAAGGCACCTGACATCATTGTTCGTAATGAGAAGCGTATGCTGCAGGAAGCCGTTGATGCATTGATTGATAATGGTAGAAGAGGACGTGCGGTAACTGGTCCTGGTAACCGTGCATTGAAGTCTCTTTCTGATATGTTAAAGGGTAAGCAGGGACGTTTCCGTCAGAACCTTCTTGGTAAGCGTGTTGACTATTCCGGACGTTCCGTTATCGTAGTTGGTCCGGAGCTGAAGATTTATCAGTGTGGACTTCCAAAGGAAATGGCAATCGAGCTGTTCAAGCCTTTCGTAATGAAAGAATTGACAGCACGTGGTATTGCTACAAACGTAAAGGCAGCAAAGAAGAAGGTTGAGTCTTTGGAGCCAGAAGTATGGGATGTATTGGAGGATGTAATCAAAGAGCATCCAGTTATGCTGAACCGTGCCCCGACGCTTCACAGACTTGGTATTCAGGCATTTGAGCCAATCCTGGTAGAAGGTAAGGCAATCAAGCTTCATCCATTGGTATGTACCGCGTTCAACGCCGACTTCGATGGAGACCAGATGGCTGTGCACCTTCCACTTTCTGTAGAGGCACAGTCTGAGTGTAGATTCCTGCTTCTGTCACCAAACAACTTGTTGAAGCCTTCTGATGGTGGTCCGGTAGCCGTTCCTTCTCAGGATATGGTACTTGGTATTTACTATCTGACTATGGAGCGCTATGCAAGTATTTCTGACGAAGAAGCTGCAAATGTAGAGATTAAGAAAGAATATCTTGCTGACGACGAGAAGGGCAATCTGGAGCAGTTGCATACAGATTGTTATGCAGGCGAGTTAGATGCAGATGATTATATCAGAGTTCGTGTCGTTGCAAAGAAGACAAAGGCAGAGACATTCTACAAGAATATTGTAGGAACAGTCAGAAACTTCATGAAGCCGAAGTTCAGCAGCGAGAACCTTGCAATGCTCGCATATGAGAACAAAGAGATTACATTACATCAGAAGATCGAAGTTGTTCGTACTGTTACGACTCCAGATGGCGAGAAGCATACAGGATTCGTTGAGTGTACACTGGGACGTCTGATCTTTAACGAGATTATTCCACAGGATCTTGGATTCGTAGACAGAACAAATCCAGATAATATCCTGGAGCCAGAAATCAACTTCCATGTTGATAAGAAGCAGTTGAAGAAGATCCTTGACAAGTGTATCAATACACACGGTGTTACAAAGACCGCAGAGGTATTGGACGATATCAAGGCAATGGGTTATAAGTACTCAACAAGAGGTGCGATTTCAGTATCTATTTCTGATATGACAGTGCCTGCATCTAAGAAGGATATTCTGGAGCATGCACAGGAAATCGTAGATAAAGAGAATATGCTGTTCGGTCGTGGATATCTGACCGACGAAGAGCGTTATCATGCCGTTGTCAAGACATGGCAGGATGCTGATGACAAGCTTACAAAGGCTCTGTTGGATGGACTTGACAAGTATAACAACATCTACATGATGGCAGATTCCGGTGCCCGTGGTAGTGATAAGCAGATCAAGCAGCTGGCTGGTATGCGTGGACTGATGGCAGATACATCAGGACGTACCATCGAGCTCCCAATCAAGTCAAACTTCCGTGAAGGTCTTGACGTATTGGAGTACTTCATCTCTGCGCATGGTGCTCGTAAGGGACTTTCTGATACAGCCCTTCGTACAGCCGATTCTGGATACCTGACACGTCGTCTGGTAGATGTATCGCAGGATCTGATCATCCGTGATGTTGATTGTAGCGTAGATCGTGAAGAGAAGCCAGGCATGTATGTCGAAGTATTTATGGAAGGTGATCGTGTAGTCGAGAGCCTGAAAGATCGTATCACAGGTCGTTACGCAGCGGAAAGCATTTACGATAAAGATGGTAACATGCTTGTAAAGGTAAATCATATGATCACTCCAAAGCGTGCAGAGAACGTTTTGAAGAATGGTGTAGATAAGGATGGTGTTCCATTTACACTCGAAGGTGAGTCAGAACCAAGAAGAGATGCAAAGATCAAGATTCGTACGATCCTCACATGTCGTTCACACCTTGGCGTATGTTCAAAGTGCTACGGTTCAAACATGGCAACCGGACAGGCGGTTCAGGTTGGTGAGGCAGTCGGAATCATCGCTGCGCAGTCAATCGGTGAGCCTGGTACACAGCTTACAATGAGAACATTCCATACAGGTGGTGTGGCCGGTGGAGATATTACACAGGGTCTTCCTAGAGTTGAGGAGTTGTTCGAGGCAAGAAAGCCAAAGGGACTTGCAATCATCACAGAACTTGGTGGTGTGGTTGAGATCCGTGAGACAAAGAGAAAGCGTGAAGTAGTCATTACAAATCAGGAGACAGGTGAAGCAAAGGCTTACCTTATTCCTTATGGCTCACGTTTGAAGGTACAGGATGGACAGGTACTTGAAGCCGGTGATGAGCTGACAGAGGGTTCTGTAAATCCACATGATATCCTGAAGATCAAGGGTGTACGTGCTGTACAGGATTACATGATCCAGGAAGTACAGAAGGTATACCGTCTGCAGGGTGTTGAGATCAACGATAAGCATATCGAGGTTATCGTTCGTCAGATGCTGAAGAAGATTCGTGTTGAGGAAAGCGGAGATAGCGATTACTTACCAGGAATCAACGTAGATGCACTTGAGTTCACAGAGCTCAACGAGAAGCTGGAAGCAGAAGGCAAGGAACCAGCAAAGGGAACGCAGATTATGCTTGGTATTACCAAGGCTTCTCTTGCTACAAATTCCTTCTTGTCAGCAGCATCCTTCCAGGAGACAACCAAGGTATTGACCGATGCCGCTATCAAGGGCAAGGTTGATCCGTTGATCGGTCTGAAGGAGAACGTCCTGATTGGTAAGCTGATTCCTGCTGGTACAGGTATGAAGCGTTATCGTAATGTGAAGCTTGACACAGGCGATGGAAACATCGATATGTCAGAGGTAACAGGCGAAGAGACAGGTGATTTCGAGGAAGCAGATGCAACCGTAGAAGAAACTGTTAACACAGAAGAGTAATAAAATAAACACACATGGTTGGTGACAGCCATGTGTGTTTTCTTATAAATGACTTTATATTCTAAAAAAATGAAATTTTTTCTTATATTTTGCGGGTTTCCCTGTTGACATCCGACGATTTGAATAATATAATAGTCAAGCATGCGTTTAAGGCATGTGATTTGTGTGTATACTTGTGTATGCATGGTGTAAAATATTTTGAATGGAGGTGAAAACATGCCAACTTTTAACCAGTTAGTTAGAAAGGGAAGACAGACTGTAGAGAAGAAGTCTACTGCACCAGCGCTCTTAAGAAGTTACAACTCACTTAAGAAAAAGCCTACTGATACAGCTTCACCACAGAAGAGAGGTGTTTGTACAGCAGTTAAGACAGCTACTCCTAAGAAGCCTAACTCAGCTCTTAGAAAGATCGCCAGAGTTCGTTTGTCAAACGGAATCGAGGTTACATCTTACATCCCAGGAGAAGGTCACAACCTTCAGGAGCACAGCGTTGTTCTGATCCGTGGTGGTAGAGTAAAGGACTTACCTGGTACAAGATACCATATCATCAGAGGTACTCTTGATACAGCAGGTGTTGCTAAGAGACGTCAGGCACGTTCTAAGTACGGTGCTAAGAGACCGAAGGATGCAAAATAAATCGGTAGATTAGTATTGTAACAGTTCGTATTTCAAGAACTAAAAAGTGCGAAAGTGGGTTATGTTTTCCGTATTATATATTTATAGAAGGAAAGATAGCAATTTCCGCACGAACACATTTCCACAATACTCAAGTACAGCAGGTAACGGTTTGCTGTATCTCTATTGAGGGGAATGTGAGTACCGTTGAATTAATTCGGATTGAAAGATCCAAAAATAATTAAGGAGGGAAGAACCGTGCCACGTAAAGGACATATTGCAAAAAGAGACGTATTAGCGGATCCAATTTACAACAATAAGATCGTTACAAAGCTTATCAACAACATCATGCTTGATGGTAAGAAGGGTGTTGCTCAGAAGATCGTTTACGGTGCTTTTGATCGTATCGCAAACGAGACTGGTAAGGAGGCTTTAGAGGTTTTCGATGCTGCTATGAATAATATCATGCCATCACTCGAAGTTAAGGCCAGACGTATCGGTGGTGCAACATACCAGGTTCCAATCGAAGTAAGACCTGACAGAAGACAGGCTTTAGCGCTTCGTTGGTTGACAACTTACTCACGTGCAAGAAGTGAGAAGACTATGGAAGAAAGACTTGCAAAAGAGCTTATGGATGCAGCAAACAATACAGGCGCATCTGTTAAGAGAAAAGAAGACATGCACAAGATGGCAGAGGCAAACAAGGCATTTGCTCATTACAGATTCTAGTTTTCGGGTGCATATATACTAAAATAAGGAGGAAAAAACCTTGGCTGGAAGAGAATATCCACTTGATAGAACAAGAAACATCGGTATCATGGCTCATATTGATGCTGGTAAGACAACTCTTACAGAGAGAATTCTTTACTATACTGGTGTAAACTATAAGATTGGTGAGACTCATGATGGCGCTTCTACCATGGACTGGATGGAGCAGGAGAAAGAGCGTGGTATCACAATCACGTCTGCTGCTACAACATGTCACTGGACATTAGAGGATCATCATAAGAAGAAGCCAGGTGCTTTAGAGCATCGTATCAATATCATCGATACTCCGGGACACGTAGACTTTACTGTTGAGGTAGAGCGTTCACTTCGTGTATTGGACGGAGCTGTTGGTGTATTTGATGCAAAGGCTGGTGTTGAGCCACAGTCAGAGAACGTATGGCGTCAGGCTGACACATACAATGTTCCACGTATGGCATTCATCAATAAGATGGATAAAATGGGTGCAGACTTTTTCATGTCTGTACAGACAATCATTGACCGTCTTGGCAAGAATGCAATTCCTGTACAGATTCCAATCGGACAGGAAGATGATTTCATCGGACTGATCGATCTGTTCGAGATGGATGCATACTATTATAAGAACGATGAGGGTACAGATATCGAGATTACAGATATCCCTGCAGATTTGAAAGAGCTTGCTGATAAGTGGCATGAGAATCTGGTAGAGAAGTGTTGTGAGCTTGATGATGACCTTATGATGCAGTATCTTGAGGGTGAGGAGCCATCTATCGCTGATATGAAGGCTGCACTCCGTAAGGGTACAATCGCAAACGAGGCAGTTCCTGTATTCTGTGGTTCTGCTTACAAGAACAAGGGTGTTCAGAAGATGCTCGATGGCGTTATCGAGTACATGCCTGCTCCTACGGATATCCCTGATATCACAGGTACAGACGAAGATGGTAACGAGGTAACTCGTCCTTCATCTGATGAAGCTCCATTTGCAGCACTTGCATTTAAGATTATGACAGATCCTTTCGTAGGAAAGTTGGCATTCTTCAGAGTATATTCCGGTACATTGAACTCAGGTTCTTATGTACTGAACGCAACAAAGGGTAAGAAGGAGCGTGTAGGACGTATCGTTCAGATGCATGCAAATTCCCGTACAGAGATCGACAAGGTTTACTCTGGTGATATCGCTGCAGCAGTTGGATTCAAGGTTACAACAACCGGTGATACAATCTGTGACGAGCAGCATCCAGTAATCCTTGAGTCTATGGAATTCCCTGAGCCAGTTATTGAGCTTGCTATCGAGCCAAAGACAAAGAATGATCAGGGTAAGATGGGTGAAGCTTTGGCAAAGCTTGCTGAAGAAGATCCTACATTCCGTGCACATACAGATTCAGAGACAGGTCAGACAATCATCGCAGGTATGGGCGAGCTTCACTTGGAAGTTATCGTTGATCGTCTTCTCCGTGAGTTCAAGGTTGAGGCAAACGTTGGTGCACCTCAGGTTGCTTACAAGGAGACATTTACTAAGGCTGTTGATGTAGATAGCAAGTACGCTAAGCAGTCTGGTGGTCGTGGTCAGTATGGTCACTGTAAGGTTAAGTTCGAGCCTATGGATCCAAACGGTGAAGAGCAGTTTATTTTCGAGTCAACTGTTGTCGGTGGTGCTATTCCTAAGGAATACATCCCAGCTGTTGGTGAAGGTATCGAGGAAGCAGCAAAGGCTGGTATCCTTGGCGGATATCCGGTACTTGGTGTTAAGGCAAACGTTTATGATGGTTCTTACCATGAAGTCGATTCTTCAGAGATGGCATTCCACATCGCTGGTTCTATGGCATTCAAGGATGCTATGGCAAAGGGTGGAGCAGTGCTTCTTGAGCCTATCATGAAGGTTGAGGTTACAATGCCTGAGGAGTACCTCGGTGATGTAATCGGTAGCTTGAATGCAAAGCGTGGACAGATCCAGAGTATGGACGATATCGGTGGTGGAAAGATTGTTAAGGCATTGGTTCCACTTGCTGAGATGTTCGGTTACTCTACAGAGCTTCGTTCTTCTACACAGGGACGTGGTAACTACTCTATGTTCTTCGAGAAGTATGAGCAGTGTCCAAAGAACATTCAGGAGAAGGTTCTTGCAAACAAGAACTCTTAATTCTGCAAAGTATATATTTGTAGGACAATTTTAAAAAATTGCTTGAAAATATCGCTATATTTTAATATAATGATTTTTAGCCGAGTAAACGCCCGGAAAGGGCAAATAAATTGCCCGGAGGGGCTATATTAAGGAGGAAATTATAATGGCAAAGGAAAAGTTTAACAGATCAAAGCCACATTGTAACATTGGTACAATCGGACACGTTGACCACGGTAAAACTACTTTAACAGCTGCAATTACAAAGGTATTGGCTGCTAGAGTTGCTGGTAACACAGCTACAGATTTCGAGAACATCGATAAGGCTCCAGAAGAGAGAGAAAGAGGTATCACTATCTCTACAGCTCACGTTGAGTACGAGACAGAGAAGAGACATTACGCACACGTTGACTGTCCGGGTCATGCTGACTATGTAAAGAACATGATCACTGGTGCTGCACAGATGGATGGTGCTATCCTCGTTGTTGCTGCAACTGATGGTGTTATGGCTCAGACAAAGGAGCACATCCTTCTTTCTCGTCAGGTAGGTGTACCTTACATCGTAGTATTCCTGAACAAGTGTGATATGGTTGACGATGAGGAACTTCTTGAGCTCGTAGAGATGGAAGTTACAGAGCAGCTTGAAGAGTATGGTTTCAATGACTGCCCAATCATCAAGGGTTCTGCTCTTAAGGCTCTTGAGGATCCAAACGGTCCTTGGGGTGATAAGATCATGGAGCTTATGGATACAATTGATTCATACATTCCAGATCCACAGAGAGCTACAGATAAGGACTTCATCATGCCTGTTGAGGACGTATTCACAATCACAGGTCGTGGTACTGTTGCAACTGGTAGAGTTGAGGCTGGTGTTATTCATCTTAACGACGAAGTTGAAATCGTTGGTATCAAGCCAGAGAAACAGAAGACAACTGTAACAGGTATCGAGATGTTCCGTAAGCTCCTTGACGAAGGTCAGGCTGGTGATAACATCGGTGCTCTTCTTCGTGGTATCAAGAGAGAGGATATCGTACGTGGACAGGTTCTTTGTAAGCCAGGTTCAATCACATGTCATACAAAGTTCACAGCTCAGGTTTACGTTCTGACAAAGGACGAGGGTGGTCGTCATACACCATTCTTCAACAACTATCGTCCACAGTTCTACTTCAGAACAACTGATGTAACTGGTGTATGTAACCTTCCAGCTGGTACAGAGATGTGCATGCCTGGTGATAACGTAGAGATGACAATCGAGCTCATCCACCCAATCGCTATGAGCCAGGGTCTTACATTCGCTATCCGTGAAGGTGGTAGAACTGTAGGTTCAGGACGTGTTGCTACTATCATTGAGTAATCATAATATAGCATAAAATATAGGGTTCCCAATATGGGAACCCTTTTTTTGATACTACTTTGATACTATTAAATCATTCAATTTGTCTGCTACCTCTTGATGTCGGTTAGGGTATAGATGTCCGTAGGTACTCAATACCATCTGTACAGTATCACCGATTCTTTCAGCGATAAGCTGAACAGTGAACCCCAATTCAATCAATAGCGATACATGAGAATGCCGTAGATCATGGATCCGGATAAATGGTACACCTGAAGCTTCACAACACCGCTGCATAGTGCCTCTTATAAGGCTCTTGGTAAATTGGAATATGCGATCGCTTGGCTTTATGCCATATATGCGGTCTGTGTACGCCTTGAGCTCGTCCATGATGGCTTTCGGCATGGTTATAACCCTTATGCCGTTCTCTGTCTTTGGTGGTGTGATCAGGTGATCACCGCTGCCCTTGATCTGGATAGACTTGTCTATGTTGATGGTACCGGCGGTGAAGTCAATGTCCCCATATGTGAGGGCGAGCATTTCACCAAAGCGCATACCACCATAGAATAGCAGTTGTATGGCCGTGTGTGCGGATATATCCGTCACGCAGGCTATAAACTGGTTATATTGGTCTATCGTCCAGAATTTAAGCGATTTAGTGCGCTTTCCCATATGCCCGGCTCTGCTGCTTGGATTGAATGGCAGATTGTAATAATTAACCGCATAGGTGAATATTGTGGTAAGCATGTTGTCGATACGGTCCAGATACGCATCCGAGTATCCGGCGCTGATCTGTTCATTCTGCCATGCCCGGATGTCTGCAGGTGTGATCTCGTTCACACGTTTATCCTTGAAGTATGGGAGTATTCTATTCTTGAATACGTTTTTCTTGCCATCTACGCTGTTCTGCCGCAGTCTGTGGCTGATATCCTCAATATAGATGTCGTAGAGGCTTTGGAAGGTCATGTCTGGGGTGCCCTGCTGCCTTTCCAGAAACTTCCGTTCCCATTCCTTGGCATCCCTCTGTAATTTGAACCCTCTTTTCAGCTTCTGCTTTCTCTGTCCGGTATAGTCCTGGTAATAAAACTTAACGTAAAATGTGTTTGTGTTGCTGTCCTTATATACTGGCATATTCTATCCTTCCCGGTTTGGCGGCGCAGAAAGTAATATATTATGCTTGATATTATGGGGTGGAGCGTTCAACACATGTGCCCCTGTGACGTCGAGATTTGCCCCGTCCTTCAATTATTGGGGTGTACTCGGTCGATTTATTATCTGCTTTTGCTGTGGGGCATTTTACAAGGTCAATCCTCGTGCTTTTGGTATTGCGGGATCTTTGCCAGATCGTCTACATATTCATTCGCTTTGTTTCGCCCTTCATCATTCAGTTTCATAAAAGAATCCTGTAGTCTTGCCAGATCATCCATTGGTTTGACCAACGTATTCGATACAGCGGATATCATATCGTCTGCCCAAAGGTCACCGTCTGAACGAATATTATTTACTGGTACCTCCAAAGCTTTGGCGATTTTTTGCAATGTTTCAATTTTGGGGCATCGTGCACCGGATTCATATTGCTGTAGGCTTATTGTTGGTATACCTGCACGTGCGGAAAGTTCTTTTTGAGTAAGACCTTTTTCTTTCCTGTAGTATTTTATTTTATCGGATGTTCTTTGCATGATATCACCTCCTCTGATATAGTACCACATTCATTTGAAAAATAAAACCATACATTTGAATGGTTTTAGTATTGACATATTCAAATGCATGGTTTATTCTATATATACACATTCAAATGTATGACTTTTGAAAAAGGAGATGATGAAATGAAAATCGACAGAAAGAAACTTCAAATTGCAATGGCAAGAGCATGTATGAGTAGAAACGATATGAGCGAGAAATCAGGAGTTCCTATTGGTACTCTGTGCAATATGACTTCTAGAGGAAGCATAGCACCAGTCACAGCGGGCAAAATTGCAAGAGCATTAGGCTGTGATGTAACAGAAATCTTATTGGATGAAGAGTAAAGGCTTGGCGGCGCAGAAAGTAGTATATGGAAGGAGTGAAAGCATGGAGAAGCTGTACCTGAATGCTTCGGAGGTTATGCAGTTGCTCGGAGTATCACAGACACGGGCATATGAGATTATCCGAACATTAAATGCAGAGATGGACAAAAAAGGCTATTTAACAATTCATGGTCGAGTGAATAGACGCTATTTATTGGAGCGGTGCTATTCACCAGAAGAGAAAGGAGCATAGAAGGATGGTAAAGAACGTAGGGCAGTGTATAAAGCAATGCAGAATTGCTAAAGGCATGACACAAGGCGAGCTTGCGGACATGATCGGAGTATCACAGAATGCTATTCATATGTGGGAGATTGGAAAGCGGACACCCAAGAAAGAGACGGTAAACCGTATCTATGAGGTTCTGGGAGTCTGTGAGACTATTACACTAGGCAAACAGGATGGAGAGCCGATAGAGAGCATCATAGGCGGCTCATCCGACAATGTCAGTGACTTTGAAGCATGTAGAAATAAAGTGCTTTGTAAAATGCTGTGGACACCGGCAACCAAGGACGAGATGATTGTGGCAGAATATGCAATCAACGCATTCATAAGAGAGATAACAGGAGGTAGCAATGAAACAGATCATAACAGACGAGACGAAGATGAAAGCGATGGCATTTGATTATGTCACGGAGCAGGTGCAGGAAAAGCGTGTCCCGGATATCGGCTTGCTGTCGCTGTCAACGATGGTTACAGCATTAAATGAGTATATCGGACTTGTATGCAGAACAGGCACGCCATACGAAGGTTAGAGGTGGTGTATTTGAAAGGCAATAAAGGAGGCTATGGACTAATATACCAGAACATAATGGATAGCGGTGAACTTCATAGAGATAGTTTATGTATTTATGCGTATCTTTGCAGCTTTGCCAATACAGATGGTGTGTGTTATCCAACAAGAAAACGTATAAAATCGGCTTTGAAGATGAACGATGCGACATTTTCAAAATACATGAAGCCTCTTATTGAGCTTGGGGTTGTGGAAGTAGAGAAAACAACGACAGAAAGAGGTTTGTATGGCAACAATATATATCACTTGAAGCATATTATAGATACTACTCACCGAGAAGCACCTTACCTAGAAGCACCTTATCAAGGAGTATCTCAATCGAGAGGTACCTTACAGAGAAGTATAAACAATAATATTATTAACAGTAATATTCCTAACAATAATACTCTTAATAGTAACACCATTAACAATAGTGATAAATCTACTTTATCTACTATATGTACTTCTACTACTATATCTACTAATACAGATATATCTAATATACCTACAGTAGATCAGGTAGAGAATGAATGCAGTAGGTATGGATTTGAGATAGAACCTGAGAAGTTCGTGGAACACTGCAAGAGCCGTAATATAAAGGACTGGAAGTTTGAACTGTATACATATTCGGCAGCGGCAGCAGGACGGAACCGCAACAGGAGAAAGGAGATGAAAGAATGACATGGAAATGATAGAGGGAACCCCGGCAAGCCTTCTTGCACGGTATAGATGCGTAGACAATCCCAATTTCCCGGGATATATGCTTGCATCCATGACAGACAGCCAGTGCATTGAAAGAAGGGCATATATGCGGAAGCGGCTGATGGGTACGATGTACCAGAACTGCACCAATGCAGAGCTTGACATGATGCGGATCGTGGATATGGGTGATGGCTTGTATGTGGAGCATGAGGGTATCAAGACGGTATCTGCCGCTGGCATAGATCCTAAATTGGCAGAGTACCGGCGGAGCTTGGCATTGATACCAGACAAATACAAGGACATGATGGCATATAACTTCCAGTGCAGTCTGTATGGTGGCAATACGGACAAGCTGAAGGGACAGATCAATGCATTTCTTACTAAGTTCAAGGAATACGAAAAGGATGGCTATGGGCTGTATCTGTATTCCAAGACCAAGGGAACCGGCAAGACGATGCTGGCATGTATCTTCCTGAATGAGATATCATGCCGCTATATGGTGCCTACGAAGTTCATAACCATATATGACTACCTGGATCTCACGAAGAAGAGCTACAATGACATCAAGACCAATCTGGAAGCCATTGAGATGGCGCCGGTGCTTGTGATCGACGATATAGGGGCACAGATGGCTAAGGATTGGGTGAATACAGCCATATTCAAGTTGATAGACAAACGGTATAGCAATAAGCTTGTGACCATATACACGAGCAACAAACGGATTCAGGAGCTCAACATGGACGAGCGGATCATTGACAGGATACAAAGTCAATCGCTTGTGGTGGAGTTCCCGGAAGTCCCGATCAGACAGATGGAGATCGAAAAGAAGCATGCAGAATTTGAAAAAAGGATAAATGGAGGTACGACCGATGGAACAACAGTATAAAAGCGAATTGTTTGAGGTAGTATGCCGGTTGAGATGTATGAGTGATGCTGAAATCAATGAGTTTCAGGAAGAGTTCATCAAGGAACACGGAGATCCGAATGGTGCAGCAAAGCGGATCATTGAAGCTGTAAAGGCATCAAAAAAAGCAGCCCCTTGTTGCGCATAACAAGGAGCTGCACAATCATATATCGCCCACTAAATAATAAAGTGGTAACTGCATAGATTACAATACAATAATTTGATATAGTTGTCAAGTTTGATGGCTTGACAATACGCTTATGTGTAACAACTTCGCAGAAGGGGCATCCTGCCATGTGTAGGATGTCCTTTTCATTTGCATAAAAAATAGCCCCAGAGGTTATATCTGGGACTATTCTATACAGCAATATATTGAAAGGAGGTTACTGATTGATACTACAATATTTTGATACATATGTCAAGTAGATGTGCTTGACGTGCTGACAAATGTTGACATTATTTATACAAAAACTTGGCAAAAGCCAAGAAAAACCAATATTCAAGAGTATATAAAAACATGACAAAACATGACATCGGAGAGTATATAGGACTTGTCAAAACTTGACATTTGAATATATAAACCAATGGCTTAAAACCTACGTTTGCGATTATGTAGATGTGAGCATTTGTGAGCATTTGTTGACATTTGTTGACATGTTAGCATTTGTTAGTATTTGTTAAGGTTTGTTAAGGTTTGGAACCTCATAAAACCTCAGATTGATCTATATATAGCGACTGGGAGAACCTGAGAAAACCTGAACTTGAGACTTGAATATATTGACGGAATTTGATATATATGATATATAACAGCTATAACAGTCTACCGAAGACGTAAAACAGAAGGGATGATTAAACATGAATATTGACAACAATAGTCAGGGAAATACCAACGATCAGAGCAATCAGAGCCCAGAAGGGGCAAAGACATTCACACAGGAGCAGGTAAATGCCATCGTAGCCAAGAGATTGGCAGAGCAGAAGGCTTCCCTTGCTTCAGAGCTCGATAAGCGGGAAAAAGAAGTAAATAGACGAGAAATGCAGATCAAGGCTGCTGAAATGCTATCAGCAAAGGGACTGTCAAGAGATTTGGCATCTGTCCTCAAATACGATGATGAGAAAGAGCTTGAAGCAGCGGTTGAGATGATCGGCAACATGCAAGGAGCGAAAGCAGAGACTAAACCGGATCGGCGACTGATCATTGAAAATAAACTTCCGGATACACATACACAGCGCACAGAACCGGATCAGTTTAGAAAGGCTTTCGGTCTGACAAACTGAAAGGAATGATATAAATGGCAATTAACTTAACAACGAAATTTCAGCCTTATGTTGATGAGGTATTCACTACAGAGAGCAAGAAGTCACTCTTGACAAACAACGACTTCGAGTTTACAGGTGCGCACACTGTCAAGGTGTATAAGATCAGCACAGGTACTATGAATGATTACGACAGATCAGGAACAGGATCAGGTGTGGCTGGTTCCAGATATGGCACTGTGGAGAGCTTAGATGCTACTACAGAGGAGTTTACATTGAAGAAGGATAGATCCTTTACCTTTGCGATTGATAAGCTCGATGCTGACGAGACACAGCAGCAGTTGCAGGCGGCATCTGCATTATCGAGACAGCAGAAGGCTGTAGTGGTTCCAGAGGTCGATACATACACCTATGGCGTTATGGCAGCAGGAGCAGGACACAAGCCGGCGGCAAAGGCTTTAACTGCAACCAATGTCTATGACGAGATCACAGCCGGTACAGAGGCATTAGATGATGACGAGGTACCAGAAACTGGCCGTGTGCTTGTGGTTACACCTGCAGTATACCGCTTGATGAAGAAGAGCAAGGATATTGTCCTTGAAACAGAGGTAGGGGCAGATATGCGTGTCAAGGGCGTTATTGGCAACCTTGATGGCATGGCGGTTATTAAGGTGCCTGCATCACGTCTGCCGGAGCATTTCGGCTTTATGATTGCGCACCCATGCGCTACTGTGGCACCTACAAAGCTTGAAGATTACAAGATCCATGAAGATGCACCAGGTATCAGTGGTTCACTTGTAGAAGGTCGTGTCTGCTATGATGCGTTTGTCTTGGAGAACAAGAAGAACGCTATCTATTGCCAGATGCTTCCAGAAGCGTAGATATAAGGCGAATATATGAGGCTGTCTGAAATATGGCAGCCTTTTATATTACCATGAATAAACGGAGGAGATCAGCGATGAGCAACGAGGAACTTGTGCGGCTTATTCAGTGCCGGGAGAACTACACGGAGAATATGCTTGCGTTATACGATCAGAACAAGGGCATGATATATGGTATCGCCCGGAAATATGCAGCGGTCGAGAGTATAGAAGATTTGATGCAGGAAGCATATATAGGACTTGTAAAGGCGGTAGAAGGCTACAGAGCGGATGGTGGGGCTTTATTCTACACATATGCTGTACCTACTATAGATCATCATTTGAAATGCTGGCTTGATACGGTTGGGCGAGTTATTAAGGTGCCACCGCACAAGCAGGCGCAGATATGGCGGTATAACCTCATTACGTCCACCTATATAGAGAAATATAACCGGGAGCCGACAGTGGAAGAGTATGCCATGGAATCAGGCTTTACAGTGGCACATATTAAGCGGCTGCAAGCCTTCATGTTCTACATTCGCCCAAGATCATTGAATGAGAATGTGGGCGGTGATGATGAGTCGTTGCACTTAGAGGACACCATAGCATCTGATCAGGACGATATAGCCGGACTGGTCGATGATCTGGCATCTAAACAGATACAAGGTGATCTATGGGGTATTCTGCAGGATATGCTGACATCTGTTGAATATGATGTTATATTAAAGCGGTATAAGGACGGTATGACATTAAAGACCACAGCAAGCAAGCTGAATCTGTCACTGGGCAAGGTAAGAGGTATAGAGGATAAAGCTGTCCGCAAGATATCGAAATGCAAGGTTATCCGGGATATGGCAGCAGATGCTGGCATTATAGCTCCACATGTGATAGATAAGAAGAAAATATCCGGATATATATCAAGGGGCAAGTGGGATATGCTGACGCCTGAAGATCTCGAATATGCACGGTATGTCGGTTGGATTGCATGATACTATATTGATACTAAAAAGCGAAAAAACCGATGCAGATTGCCATATTTCATCATGGATAATCACGTATTTATGCGGAAAAACGACCATAGAAATATAGAAAAATTTATATATAATTGTGTTGCTACAATTATCGAGTAATACTGCAACGACTTTGAGTCGAGTGTATATTTGATAAAATAATAAAGCCGAGAGTATGCTTGCATACTCTTGGCTTTTATTTTTTATCTGCATAGACATTCGACGAATGTCTATGCGCTTGTGATTGCGAAGCAATCGCAAGAGATATACGTGAGTTCTGGATATAGGGCGTGAGCCCGCGAGACAAACACGCGAAGCGTGGTTGTCATGCACGGCGGATTGTATATGCTTTACTATTGAGCAGTTTTGGGTAAAAAATTGTAAATAGGAAAAATCCCCCAATTAAATAGAAAAAAACAGAAAAACGAATGGGGACAATGATTTGAATTTGCAAAAATCACCCAATGACGGTAAAATATACAAGGAAAGAATTGGGGGAAGATGTTGAAATCTCCCCCAATTACCCAATTCCGGTCAACACAGCGGAACAGATAGGAGGTGTCAGGCAGCATGAGCAAGGCAACGACAAAGTTTGCAATCGCATTTGCGTTTAAGGAGTTATTATTAGAAAAATCAATTGATAAAATAACAATCAATGACATTACGGAAAAGTGTGGGATAAACCGTCAGACTTTTTATTATCATTTTCATGATATATATGAGTTGATTGAATGGATTTGCGAAACAGATGCAGATCATGTACTGAAACAGAATAAAACATATGATACATGGCAGGAAGGATTTCTGGCAATATTTCATCTGCTGAAAAAGGACGAGCCTTTTGTTGTCAACATCTATCATAATGCTCCGCGAGGATATATTTACCGCTATTTGTATAAAGTGACATATCAGCTGATATATGATGTACTCGAAGAAAAAGCGGCAGGTATGGTCGTGCGGGAAGAGGATAAAGCATTCATTGCGGATTTTTACAAATATGGATTTGTTGGTCTGGTGTTAGAATGGATTGACAAGGGAATGAAGGAGGATCCGAAACAGATCATAGAAAGATTGAATGCATTGATTCAGGGATCTTTCGCACATGCATTGAATAATGCAAAACTGAACAAGAGCTGATTACGACAAATCTGCTGGTTTGTCGTATATGGATGCAATGTAAGAGGATTGTCGCTTTCTATGACAGTTCTCTTTTTTTGTGCATAGTAGGAAGAAGATTTTGTGGATATACTGTGTATATGGAAACAAAGAAAAATGTCACAGTTTAAACAAAAAAGGAGTGTGTTTATTATGTATTATTCAGCAGGAACTTATGAAGCATTTGCAAGACCGGAAAAACCGGAGGGCGCTGACCGGAAATCAGCATATATCATTGGAACAGGATTAGCGGGACTTTCTGCCGCTTTTTATCTGGTGAGAGATGGGCAGGTAAAAGGAGAGCGTATTCATCTCCTTGAGAAGCTGGATCTTGCCGGAGGCAGCTGCGATGGAAGAAAGGATGTCCGAAAAGGCTTCTACATGCGTGGCGGAAGAGAAATGGACAACCATTTTGAATGTATGTGGGATATGTTCCGGGATGTTCCTTCGATAGAGACACCGGGCGTCTCTGTTCTGGATGAGTATTATTGGTTAAACAAGCATGATCCGAATTACTCCCTTTGCAGGGCTTCTGAGAAATGCGGGCAGGATGCACATACAGATAAGAAATTTACACTTGATAAGGATTCAGCCCTGGCATTGTCAAAGTTGTTTATGACACCGGAAAAAGATTTGGAGGATAAGAAAATCAGTGAGATATTGCCGGATTCCTTCTGGGACACGAATTTCTGGCTGTACTGGCAGACCATGTTTGCATTCCAGAGATGGTCATCTGCATTGGAAATGAAACGGTATTTGTGCAGATACTGCCATCATATTGATGGACTTCCGGATTTTTCCGCACTCCGCTTTACGAAATACAATCAATACGAGAGCATGATTCTTCCGCTTGTAAAATATCTCGAAAGTCACGGTGTGTCAGTCGAGTATGGCATCGATGTCAAAAATGTTGTCATCAAAGATGAAAATGATAAAAAAATTGCTACACAGATCGTATATGAGAAGGATGGAAAACCGGGTACAATTGATTTGATCGAGGATGATCTGGTCTTTATAACAAATGGATGCTGTACAGATACTTCCTGCTATGGAGATCAGAATACAGCGCCGGATTTGAGCCGGATTAAAAATGGTGCAGGCGAATCTTGGGATTTGTGGAAGAATATTGCTGCACAGGCAAAGAATGGTGAGTATGGTAATCCGGATAAATTCTGCGATAATTTTGAAGCAACAAACTGGATGAGCGCAACTGTAGAAACCTCGGATGAAGAGATTATCCAGAAGATTATCAGCATTTGCAAGCGGGATCCGAGAGAAGGAAAGGTAACAACCGGAGGAATTGTGACAGTGAAGGATAGTACCGATAACTGGTATCTTTCGTGGACAATCAATCGCCAGCCGCAGTTTAAAGCGCAGGATAAAAATACGGTTTTGATCTGGGTATATGCACTTACAACGAATAAAGAAGGAAATTATGTAAAGAAGGCAATGCGGGATTGTACAGGTGAAGAAGTTTGCCGGGAGTGGCTGTATCACATTGGCGTGCCGACAGATCAGATTGACGATTGGGCAAAAAATCGCTGCAATACAACAACCTGCTTCATGCCATACATCAATGCGTTCTTCCAGCCAAGAAAAGAAAGCGATCGTCCGCTTGTTGTTCCGGAAGGCGCTGTTAATTTTGCATTCCTGGGACAGTTTGCAGAGACACCGAGAGATACTATTTTCACAACAGAATACTCCATCCGTACGGGTATGGAAGCAGTTTACACACTTATGAACGTAGATCGTGGTGTTCCGGAAGTGTGGGGTTCTAAGTACGATGTGCGGGAATTGCTGCGGGCCGCATATTATGCAGTTGATAAAAAGCCGATTGATGAACTTCCGCTTTCTCTCAAAGAAAAGATTGTCTTAAAGAAAGTAATAAAAGCTGTGGAAGGAACCGACCTGGAGATTTTGCTAAAGGAAAGTGGATTACTCCGGTAGGAGAGATTATTCACTGATATGGATTTAAGCAAAATGTCTCAGATGACAATATAGTAAGAGCAAGGAAAGAGGAAGCATGTGTGATGTTTCCTCTTTTTGTGCAATATGCCATTGATTCTGATTATTGATTGAAGATTATAGTTGTTATGGTACAATATATTCGTAAATTCCTATTTAACATTGAAAGAGGGGTGCAATAAGTAATGAATCAGGTAGAGGTTTTGGATAATGGCATAGTATTGAATGGCAATTTGCTGACATTTCCACTTTCCTATGAAGATATACGTGCATTATTTGGAGAGGCCAGGATAAATGTTCAAAGTGATAATCATTGTGAATATTTCTATGATGAGCTGGGAATATCATTTGAGGGTGCAACTGCATATCTTCGGAACTTGAAAAAACAGAAGGCCTATATAGATGATGCCCATAATATCACATCTATGACGCTGTATGTTACAGGGGAAAACGTATTCGCAGAATCAAAGACAGAAAAATGTTATATTGGTGGACTAAAAGTCTTAAATCAAAATATGTCACGCGACAGATTATATCCATATATTCTAGGCTACGGCTATAATTCAGAAATTAAGGATGAGCAGGGGAATATGGTTCGGCAGATTCATATGGATATTGTCCTGAAAGTAGAAGATGAACGAAAGAGAAAAGATATTCCAGTCTATGATGGGGATCAAATTCTATTAGATGTATATATCGGATTCAGACCGGAACGTCCAAAGAGTGATGAGAACTATAATATCACTGTTCCTGATGAAACTTGTCTGATATTCGATACATTTAATTTTAAGCTCGCCGTAATACAGGAACTCATGTACAATCAGGAAGTCTTGAAGCCATATTTTGATATATACGATTATATGATTTTCAAAAAAGCACATTGGAATCTTGAAACAGATAAAAATGTACGCGCCGCGGTAAGCTTCTTTAAGGAATTACCGATTCCGGCAAGTCTTGCAGGGCTGGTCAAAGAAATTAATATGGATGGTTCCGACGAAATCTATATGCAGATTGCACCAGAGTGGGACGGAAGAGACGAAAGATTCGATTTCAGAAAAGTAACAAAATCGGAGATGGAGCAGTTCCCAAATCTGAAGAAAATGCTCATTTTCGGAAATGAACGTGATGCAGAAAGTCTTAGAAAAGTATGTGATCCGTTGGGGATTGAAGTGGAACCTATGGCTTGTACGTCTGTTTAGATTAGAAGAGATATATTTATATATTCTTGGCTTTTATTTATATTACTTGAATTAAAAGGTTAACAAATCCCCTACCCCAGCCGATAACATACATATAAAAGCTCAAAAGGAATTGAGCTCAAAAACTTCAAGGATGAAGTAATAAGGTTTTCAGAGGTATAGGGGATTACTATACCTATTTCTGTATTATTTCTTTACCCTTGTAGTGGGCTTATTTCCTATGTGAAAATGCGTAATTTATAGTTGTGATAAAAAGATCGGAGCCTGTATTATGGAAACGCAGGTGAAACAGTATAAATTGGGAGGTGAGACGATGTATACAGGAACGATTCAGAGTCAGGTCAGTCTGCAAATGCTGGATCTGAAATGGCAGAAAAAGAAACAGGATATCAACAGTAAGAAGGATACAGAGGGTATGACGCAGGATGAGATCCTGTTGGACAGTCTGGAACGACAGGCGCAGACGGAGCGGGAGCGTTCTGCGACCAGTGAGCTGTATACGAAGTTGAAAACCGGCGGAACGCTGACGGAAGAGGAAATCGCATATCTGAAAGAACATGATCCGGAAGCACTTGCAGAATATGAGAAAGCACAGACGGAGAAGAAAGCGTATGAAAATGCACTGAAAAATTGCCGGACAAAGGAAGATGTACAGCGACTTAAATTGAATCGTATGGGAAGCTTTGCGGCACAGGCAAAGGAAATCGCAAGCAATCCGTATATTCCAAAGGACAAGAAGGTAGTGCTTATGCAGCGGCTGAATAATGAAGTGTGTATGATCCGTGATGCACATCAGGCGTTTGAGAAGAGTCGGGCATATGAGGAGCTTCCGGAGGAACAAGAGCTGCGCAGGGAGGCGGCAGAGGAATCTGCAGAGAAAATGGAGCATCAAAAGGATACAGAGCAGGCAGAAACGACAGAAGATTCAAAAGTCGACAATAAAAATAAGGCAGATGCAGCGGATGAGGAAGTGGATGAACCGCAATCTGATGTAAAATCGGAAATGTCTGATGTATACGAAACGGTAGAAATTGCAAATGTAGAAACACATGCAAAAATAAAACCGCCGGAATCGCCGAAGACAGCCGGTGATGCAAGCATGGCACGCAGGCAGCAGGAGGCTGCACAGACATTTACAGAGATAACAGAGGAAATTGAACGATTTCTGCGACGCAATCACAGTGGCAGAGGAAGCTTTACAGCACAGGTATGAGGAGGAACCGATATGAACGAAGTTCATATTTAGGATCGGTTCCGACGACCAGCCGCCGAACAGATGTGAGGGGGCATTACATATTAGACGAAGGGAGAGAAAGAAATGGCAAATTTATATGGAGTATCTGCATATCAGCAGACGAACAGCACGTGGAACAACACCCGCACGAATAACACGAAGACAGACCGGAAGAATGCGGAGAAAACAGATGTACAGAAAACAGAGACAGACAGCGTGAAGACAACGACCTTCAACCCAGCCGATACGACAGGTTCGCTCGTGCCGACAACGAAGAACGGATATGGGACGGTAATCGGAAATGTGGAGCTGTCTGACAAAGCGAAGGACTATTACAACAAACTGAAAGCCAAGTTTGGAAATATGGATTTTATACTTGTAAGCAAGGACATGAAATCACAGGTGCAGGCAAATGCGGCGGCATATGGAAATGCGAGCAAGCAGGTTGTTCTGATCGACGATGAGAAAATTGAGAAGATGGCAACGGATGAGTCTTTCCGGAGAAAATATGAAGGAATTATTGCGATGTCACAGGCAAAGCTGCAGGAGGCAAAAAACAGTCTGACAAGCAGTGGTGCAAGCGTAAATAATTTTGGTATGTCGGTTGATGCAAATGGAAAAGCAACCTTCTTTGCAACTGTGGAAAAGGCGGCGAAAAAGAAGGCGGAAAAGAAAGCAGCAGAGAAGAAGGCTGCACAGAAGAAAGCGGAAAAGGCGAAAGATCAGAAGCTTGCTGAGAAAAAAGCAGCAGAAAAGAAGGCCGATGAGAAGCGCGCGGAAGAATCCAAAAATGAGGAAACAACGATTGCAGATGAGAAGGAATACGTGCAGATCACAGCCGGTTCAATGGAAGAGCTGATTGACAAAGTTTCTTCTTATGCATATGAGAACTCCGAGCGAAATGTACTCACAGAAAGCGAAAAGAGCGTTGGACAGAAATTTGATTTTCGGGGATAGAGGTGACCGGTATGAAGATTGAAGATGCGAGAGTACGGTACAACGTACAGATCAAAACCTACTACTCGAAGCAGAAGGAATTGTATGCGCAGAAACAGAAACTCGAAGAGAAGATAAAGACGACCGAGAATGGCGCGGAAGTTTACAAGGATGAGTCGGCGATTCTTGAGCTGCAATACAGTGCGGTTGATGAGAAGAGACAGGAATATCAGGATTACATGGACAAACTGATGGAACAGTGGCGCATGATCTCGGACAAGATAGCAAGCAAACAGCAGTCGGACGCTATGGCAGATCAGGCAAAAGAAATGAACAAGATCATGCTTGTTGCAAGGCGCATTATGCATGGGGACAAGGTTCCGGCGAAAGATGAGAAAAAGCTGATGGAATACGATCCGAAGCTTTATATGATGGCAAAAAATGCAGCGGCGATGCTGGAGATGCGAAAACGCAAAGAACACAAATCGCTGTGGGAGGATGAAGAAGAAAAGGAGCAGATAAGCGCAACCGAAGAAGCAAATAATACGGAAGCATTTGCAGATGGACCGGAGGTCGTGGATGTAGAAACTACAATCAGCAATGCCACAGGGGAGCTTGATGCATCCGGAGAATAAGAGATACATTTATGATGTCAGTGTAAGTAGTTACAGATATAGATGCAGAAAGGGCTTCCCCCAAAGTGGGAAGTCTTTTTTGTTGACAAGATCATATGACTATCGTAGTGTACATAAAAAGAAGCGTCCCCAAGGAGGAGTATAATGGGAAAACGATGGAGCAAATTGCAGAGCAGACTTTATAATCTGATGGATGAAAAAGCGGAATTTCAGATTCATTGCGCTTTGTATGAGATGAATTCAAATGATGGGTATCATGGGAATAAATTGCCGCGGTATTTTATAACGATAGGCAAGGATGTGGTGTTCGATTATCCGAAACAGTTTGATACGACGTTAAAATATGGGTGGAATTCATATCCGTGGGATTGCGTTAATCGGGGATGTTGTTTGATTTGACAAACTAATACTACAGCTGTAATATATAAATATTACAAATGTAGTATTAGGAGGAAAACAGATGAAAAAACAACGCTTGATAGCTATGGTGATAAGTATGATATTCCTTTTGACAGGGTGTTTGCACAACAACGGAAAGGGAAATATCAGAATTGAAAGCGAAGAGGAGCAGACTGGTATTTTAGATGAAGGGACTCTGGATCAGTGCTTGCGTGTCTATCAATCCATTTATGATGATGCCGGCAATGATATAACGGATGTTCAAAAACAAACGCAGGTTGTGCAGGGGATTGGCTCACTTGGATATGTTGCTATTGATGTGGAAAACAAAATCGATATGGCATGTGCAGAACAATTGCAGGCGTTTATTCAGAGTAAAAAACAGACAAAGGATGCAGACTGTATTATATTTCGTATTGCCGTGGATCAGAAGTTTTGGGTATATCGTCTTTTGTCACGTGGGGAAAAAGTGACTATTGAGCAACAGTGTATACAATATCATAATCAACAAATGGAGATTTCAGATTTGCAGGAGTATGATGCAACGGAGTTTTGTTATACGCAGGAGGGATATTTATTTATAGAAGGGTATTGGGTTTCGAATCAGATGTCGGCGTTGCTTGCGGCACCGGAAGAGGAACATATTGCGTTTCGTGTGGAAGCATTAGATGCGGCGTATAAGGCAATGAATGAAGCTTATATAGAACCTATTTCGTATAGTTTGAATAATGTATTTCTTGTAGATTGGGACGCTGAACATTGGGGACAGCTGGATTTCTATGATATCTTTGTCAAATTTTATCAGGAATGTTATCAGAAAGAATGTCCATACAAAAGGAGCGAGGATTTGTCGGTTGGAATGGAATATCAGATTCCACAGGATGAATTCGAAAATGTAATAAGGAAACATTTTCCGATTGAAGTTGAAACATTGCGCAAACTGCTTCGGTATAATTCGGACACACAAACATATCTTTTTCGACCACGGAGTATGGATGAGATTGATTATGCGGAAATTCCGTATTCCGAGGTTGTCGGTTGTGTGCAAAATGCAGATGGTTCAATGACACTTACAGTAAATGCGGTTTTTCCTTTGAAAAATACTTCCCGGTTATTTGCACATATGGTAACAGTAAAAAATGAAAATGGTACAATTCATTATCTGCAAAATCGCATAATAAATAATTCCGAGGGAGAACATTGGTGGCATAGTGATCGTTATACGGATGAGGAATGGCAGGAACGGTATGGGATTTCGGATGAAAACAATATATTTCCAAAGCCGGAAACAGAATTGCTGACGAATGAGGAAAAAGAGCAGATAGATGCATCAATTATGGAGCATGCAGAAAGTATCTGGGATGTGTATGAACACGTAGAACTTGAAGATGGATTATTTTATACATCGAATATAAAGAATTTTACGGACGAACAGAGAAGTGAGGTGGTAAGCAGACTGGCAAACTCTGGAGTCGTGGCGGTAACTGATGGCGAAGATATGAGAAATGGTGATTTGCTGGTCGCATTTTATGAGTCGGTTCAGGAGGGCGTAGATGCAGATGTAACTGTATATAGTGTGTTGGAGGATGGGCTGCTGACAGGAATTACATTTGTACATCGTAATGGGCAATTACAAACGTATTATGTTGGTATTCGACCAGATGAAAACAAGAGACCGTCGATGATCGGAAGAAATGCATATGATGTCAAATTTATCAATTATACAGAGAAGGGATATTTTATCTATGCTTACAAATATATTCCCGTACATGCGAGTCTGTGTAATTATTGGCGTGTAAAACCACTTTCCGATACGTGTAAGGCATTGACGGAGAAATATGTATCCGGTTTGGATTATCAAAAATACAATTTGCTTTTGATAGATTGGAACACAGAGACGGCAAGTGATATTCTGATGGATGGAATTTTTGAGGATTTATATCATATTGCATATGGCGAGCCATATAGAGAATCTACAGATTGCATTCCGGGCGACCTGTTTGAACGGATTATGACAACATATCTTCCGGTTACCATAGAACAGCTCCGAAATGCATATACCTATGATGCGGAAAAACATGTGTATTATCAGGATATTGTGTACAATTATCCATATTCACCTTTTGGAGAAGTGGTTGATTATCAATATAATGCAGATGGAACTTTAAGCCTGTATGTAGATGGTGTCTGGCCAGATAAAAATTCTGATTGTGCATTTGTGAATAAGCTGGTTGTACAGACTTTTTCGGATGGAACATTTCGAATCTTATCCAATCACGTAGAGGAAAAGGAGCTGGAGCTTCCTACGATTCGTCCCAGAGATGAAGCATCGACAGAATCGCCAATGTGAGTGTAGATGCGGTTTTACCGTTCGCGTAGTCAGAAGCCTGTATATTGGTTGCAAAGATGTAAGTGTTTGTATCCGAAATCACATATCCGATAAACCATCCGTTCGTATCTTTCTCATCTATCCGTCCGGTTCCGGTTTTTCCATATAGTTTTCCATGTGTAGATGAGGTTATGTAAAGGGAGTTCTTGACGGCATTCATCTGGTCGGTGGAAAAAGGAAGTTCGTTTTTATATAGTCTGGTCAGCAGGAGCACCTGCTCGACTGGAGAAATCTTCAGAGAAGTTTCCATTCCAAATATACTGGATGTATCTTGGGGTGACTGGTTTCCATATTGTAACAGGCGCAGATAATTGCTTTGCATTTCTGTACTGAGACTGGACAGGATTGTGTCGAAGTACCAGTTGACAGAATATTTCATTGCGGAGGAGAGTGTTTGATCCGCTTCCCAGATGGAAAAAGGATATGACTCATGATTCCACTCTAATTTGGAATTATCAATCGTGATGATTTGCTGATCAAGACCGAACAGGGCACAGATCATACAAAACAAAACTTCCAGAGTACGACTGATACTGATCAGATAAATCAAGTGAAGTTATGGAGACCGATTTTGTATCCCACTGGTAATGGAGTGAGTCAGAAGCATGAACGGACAGCCAGGGAGTACCACACAGGATTACAAGAAGTGACAGCAGAAAGGATAAAATGCTGTGCAGTTTCTTCTGAATAGTCAGAGGCTGGTGTTGCTTGATGTTCAAAATCCGACGTTTCATCTGCTTGGCATTTTCACTCAAATTATTTAGCAGGGAAAGGGGCGTGTTAGTTTGCTTATCAACAAAATGGAGCAGGGTTACGCCATATGAAATCTGTTCGTTCGCACCAAGTAACCGTAAGACGGAGGTGTCACAAGCAAGTTCACGCTCTGTATAAAATTCCTTTGTGATAAGCCAAATGAGTGGATGAAACCAATATAAGATTCGTATGATATTCATACAGTAATTGAAAATGGCATCTTTATAATAACAGTGCATAAGCTCGTGCAATAATATATATCGGATTTCTTGTTCTTCAAAGTTGGAGATGTGGTGTAATGGCAGAAAGATGGCAGGACGTAGAATTCCTGTGGAGACAGGTGTGTCGATTATGGATGAAGAATACAGTGGGATGGATTTGCGAAGCTGTAATTCGGAAAGACATGTCATATAGATGTCGTGTATGCGTTTGTCCTGCATAAGGTTTGCTGTGCGGCGCATATGGTGCAGTAATACAAGGGAACGCACAAAAGAGAATAGCATAACGAACATGCCGATTCCCCAGATCACACAAAAAATGGTAGAAATATAGACTGGAAACTGTGTACGCATGGAGATTGCGTAATCATAGATTTGATTTGTGGATGAGGATGTATATTCCGAAGTATTTGTGGTATGGACTGTGTGGCTAAAATGTGCAAGAGGGTGGAACAGATCCTGCATTTTCGTTGATAATGTAGAAAATGAAACTGGCAGAAACGGAACAAGCAGTGAAATCGTAAATGGAATCCAAAGATTAAACTGCATGCGGGGAGTGAGACAATGTTTAAATATTCTCTTCATACATAAAAGTATAAGAACGAAAAGACCGATTGTTATATTGCATAATACGAAGTGAATAAAAAAATTATCCATAGAGATTACTCCTTGTTTTCTTGTTCCAGTAGTGATTTCAGTTCATCGATTTCTGCCTTTGATAAATTTCGATGATCCAAAAAGGTTGAGACCATAGAGGAAAGATTCCCGTTGAAAAATTTGTCCAAGAAAGACTTGCTTTGCTGACTGATATAGTCCTCTTCCTTTAACAGTGGCGTATAGACAAAGACACGTCCCTGCTTCTCATAGGTAATAATATTTTTTGTTGCCAGCCGTTTAATTAAGGTCTGGATTGTACGTGGATTCCAGTTAGTTGTCTGCAATAGCTGTTCTGTAATCTCATTTGTGCTAATTGGATAATTATGCCATATTATTTGCATAACTTCGTATTCTGCTTCTGTAATCTGTGGCATTTTTTTCATGATAAAGCTCCTAAATCCTACAAGTGTAATAATATCATTATTATAATGAAGAGGGGAAGTCTTGTCAATTTTTCTTTTATTTTATATACTTGAATGATCGGGAATGTAGCTTCTGTCACAAGGAGGAAAAACAATGATTGAAATACACGAAGCGAAAGAGGCAGATGCAGCCGGGTTGCTTGCCATCTATGCACCATATGTGGAACATACAGCCATTACATTTGAATATGAAGTACCGACGCTGGAGGAATTTACCGATCGGATCCGGCAGACGAAAACAAAGTATCCATATCTTGTTGCCAAGCAGGATGGAAAGGTGCTTGGGTATGCGTATGCCGGACAGTTTCATGCCAGAGAAGCGTATGCGTGGGCAGTTGAGACGTCCATCTATGTAGATGAAAGCTACAAGCATACGGGAATCGGTGGGAAGTTGCATGCGGCACTGGAAAAAGCGTTGAAAGAACAGGGATTTTTGAATATGAACGCCTGTATCGCCTATGCGCCGAAGGAGGACGAATACCTGACGAACAATAGCGTGGAATTCCATGCGCATCTTGGCTATCGCATGGTCGGACAGTTCTATCAGTGCGGGTATAAGTTTGGACGCTGGTATGATATGGTCTGGATGGAGAAGCTGATCGGAGAGCATGGAGCGAATCCGAAAAGACCATTTTAATAAAATGTGAATTGACATAGCCGTACGGCTTATATTATACTAATAGCAGTAAAATTAAGTCGAACGGCTTATTTTTATAAAAGAATTTTAAAATTATGCCGTACGGCAAAGAGGAATGATAAATATGAAGATAAGAAGTGTAGAAGAATTAGGCGAAGCGATTCGTACGCGAAGAAAAGAACTGCATTATACACAGGCGTTTCTTGCAGAATTTACGGGGTTCAGTGTCAGCTTTATTTCAGATGTTGAACGTGGGAAAGCGACGGCGGAGATAGGAAAGACATTACAGCTTCTGATGATATTGGGATTGGATCTGTCGGTGGAAAGGAGAGCATGAGTTGCGGAAATTAGAGGTATACATAGAAGAAGATGGGGATTTTGTGCTGGCTGGACAGATACAGGGTGAAACTTGGGAAGATGCAAGATTTATATATGAGAAGTCTTATCTGGAAAATCAAAGTCATCAACCGGTTTCAATTAGTTTGCCCTTTCAGGAAGATGCTTTTTCGCCCTTTGAGACACGATGCTATTTTGAAGGGTTACTGCCAGAAGGATATACGAGAAGGTGTGTGGCAGGATGGATGCATGTTGCAGAGGAAGATTATTTGTCTGTGCTTGCGGGACTTGGAAATGAGTGTCTGGGTGCTGTTCGGATTTGTGAGCCGGGTGCAGGTGGATGTAGTCCGTCGTATAAAAAAATATCAAGGGAAGAATTGCTGGAATTTGCCAAAGAAGGGGCTTCAAAATCAGCCCAGTTTCTGGCAAAGGCACATTTATCATTGACTGGTGCGTCCGGAAAAACAGGTTTATATTATGATAATAAAGATGGATGGTATATGCCGTTTGGGACGGCACCAAGTACACATATTGTAAAGCAAAGCCATGTTCGGCTGAGCGGAATCGTTGCAAATGAACAACTATGTCTGCGTACAGCAAAGATATTGGGAATAGATGTACCGGAAAGTTTCATTATATCAGTTGGAACAGGAGAGCATATATTGTTTGCGACAAAACGTTTTGACCGGCTGATGCAGGAAGATAGCCGGGTGATAGATGGTAAAAAAGTTCCGTTCCGGTTGCAACAGGAAGATTTTGCACAGGCACTCGGTGTTCCGGCTTCTCAGAAATATGAGAAGATAGGGGACTCGTATTTAAAGCGTGTGTTTACATTATTAAGGCAGTATTCAGACAATCCGGTGGAAGATCAATTGAAATTATGGGATATATGTATCTTTAATTATTTAATCGGGAACACGGACAATCATATTAAGAATATTGGATTACTGTATGGTAAGGATCGAAGGACAATCCGGCTTGCTCCGGCATATGACATTGTCTCAACGATGATTTACGAAGAGAGTACAGAACAAATGGCAATGGCAATTGATGGAGAACTGGATATTCGCAAGATTACAAAAGAATCATTTCGCGCAGAGGCAAGGCATATTGGACTCGGAGAGAGAATCGCAATGCGGAGGTTTGAACAAATGCAGAACTCTTTTGAACGTGCACTTGCACAGGCGAAGGAAGAAATACAGGATGCGGGATATCCGGGCGTTGAGGAAATCTATGAGAAGATTTTGAGGAAAAACCAACCAAATCACCACTTAAATCGTCAATAAGATGAAGGGCTATACAAAACTTATAGGCGAGAAAGGAAACATACATATGGAAAATATTCCGGATCAGGAAGAAGTCGAATATCCAATCAAAGAAGATCTCTGGAACACGGAGAGCAATATTGTACGCTACACAGTGAAAAATAATCTACATAAGCAGATTTTTTATGAGTTCCGTTTCTTAAGCGCAAATGGAGAATGGATGGATGATGACCGGGAGACGGAGACGACATGGTATCTGGATGCTGACGATGAAATGACGATATGCATGAACAATCCCGATCGCCTTATTGGGAGCACGGGAAGGGATTCGCTTACATGGGCAAATACAGAGCTGTATGTGTGGATGATGAATGACGCGGGCGTTGCAGAACAGCTTGACATTTGACGTGACATTCAAGGTATATGATTACACGGAAAGCTATGGGGAATATATCAATGATAATGTGTATGGCGTCTCCCATAATAATTCAATAAAAGAGATTTTAGATCCAACCATGAAGCAGTACGACGCGCAGATTGTGATGAGAGATATAAATGATTAGAAAGGCGGTTCCAGCAACGCCTGACGGTAAGAAAAATTGCGTATTATTTCAATTCAAAAGTCTATTAAAGAACAAAAAAATGAGTTTAATACAATGCCAAGATGAAATGCATCAACTTAGCCTTGAATTTGTTTGACATACATTTGATGATTATGGTAAAGTTTACCATAAGAAACTAGAGTTTGTTGTATGCGGGAGAGGTACAATCTATGGAGAAACGAATTCGGGCGTTAAAAGCGATTATATTAGTGGTTGTGATGATTGTAGAATTGTTTGGCGTGGATGCCGTGCGTGTTGTTGCAGAAACAATTAATGTTACGGGGGATACGACGATTTCAACGGAAGACAATCGTGACTATGCTGTGACTGATTGCACGCTGACTGTTTCATCTACCGGAAATATCACCGGAACGGTGTATGGATCTGGTGGAAAAATTGTCAACCAGGGATCCATCAGTAAAATTGAAAGAAACATAGAAGTTGATAATCAGGCGGGAGCCAGCATTCAGGATCTTCAAAGTTCAGTCGGCATTACGAATGCCGGACATATTACATCCGCGACATATAGTTCGACATACACTTTGACAAATAGTGGAACAATAGATACCCTGAATGTTCAAAATCCTGGATATTCTGGCAGCACTGCGACAGTCAACATGAATGCAGGAACGATTTCTTCTTTGAATGTAACAAATTATTCGGGGATGAATCCGGTCATTAACTATGCAGGAGGAACGATTACATCCCTGATTGCCGAAGGAACGAATGGTGCAGATCTTGTCGTATCCGGAAGCCATGAGATAAGTCAGCTAAAGGGCACCGTAAATGTATCGGGCAGCGGTATGCTTACGGTATCAGGGGCATTACAGCTGGAAAAAGGCTATACAGGAGAAAAACTGGGGGTTACAAAGGATACAGCTTTAACTGTAAAGGATGGTTATACTGTACAGGTAAATTATAAGGATCATGTGTACAGTATTTCGTCTGCAACAGAACAGAAAATCACGGATCTTGCAGGTAATACTGTGAGTACTGTGATGGATGATGCAGCTGCAGCTACCATGACGGTAGAGACTCCATTTACATCAGAAACATATATGTATGGCGAGCAGGCTGTGGCAGTATATCTGGCAAAGGATGATTATTATTTTCCGGAAGATTATCAGGCGACGGTGACTGGTGGAAGCGGAACACTGGATATAACACGGGTAAATGCGAAGGAAATAAAACTTGCATATACTTTTGCGGATGAAAAAAAGGATATTCAGATTTCACTGCCTGCAGCAAATGCACGGGGAACACAGGATGCTCCTGCCGGACTTGACGGTGGGGTGAAGAAGGTAACCGGTGTAACAGAAGATATGGAATATGCTGTAAGCGAAACATCTGATACATGGACGCAGGTAACAGGAATTACGGATAGTGGAATGTTAGCTATGGAGCCTGGCACCTGGTATTTTCGTTATAAAGAAACAGATGAGAAGAAGGTCAGTGCAGCGACAAAGGTTATAGTGAAAGGGGAAGGCGTTGCAAGCGTCGAACAAGGTGATGTGAATTATGGTACAAAGCCAGATCCAAAAGCTGAAACATCGACCAACACAGAAAAGACTGCTGTGATTGAGTATAAGGAAGCGTCATCCGATGATACTGCATATAGCCAGACAGTTCCAACCGCAGTCGGAAACTATACAGTCCGGGCGACCTTTGCAGAGACAGAGGCGTATGGGGAAGCTGTTGCCACGACAGATTTTTCTATCAGATATCTGGAAACACCGGAACCGCCATATACTCTGGTTGGAACAAAAGGAGAAAATGGGTATTATACTTCAAATGTAGTGGTAAAACCGGCGAAAGGATATATGATATCTACGGAGTTAAATGGTACTTATGTGGAATCTCTGACGATTCAGAATTCCCAGTCAGGAACCGTCTTTTATCTGAGAAATGCATCCGGTGAGCGCACAGGAGCACTTCGGTTAGAGACAATCAAAATAAAAAAGCAGACTCCAAAGCTGAGTCTGGAGAACGGGAAGACGTATTACGGAGATTCACAGAAGCTTGTGATTCAGGATGACTATTTGAGTCAGGTATATGTAAATGGAGTATTACAGAATTTAGATGGAACAGAATTTGTTCTGCAGCTTGGTTCCAATAATGGAAAGAAAAAATATGAGATTACAGCAGTTGATGTAGCTGGAAATAAAAAGACAATTCTTGTAACGGTCGCGGCGGCCTGGATGAAAACAGGGATAATTCCAGAGGGAGTTCTGGTTAATCTGGAAACAGGAAATGGGTATAAGCTTGGGAACGGAAACTGGAAAGTAGCAGGAGACAGCACATCTTATAGCGGAGGAACAGAATTCTATGTGAAAAAAGATGGTTCCTATACGTTTGGAAAGCAATAAGAATAATCGGCGGAAATTTATTTTAACGGTTTTTTGCAGACAATGAAGTAAAGGTGTCGGACACCATCGGAAAATGTTCTGAGGTGTGAGGCGCCTTTTCTTTTGTCACAGCGAAAGTTGATAGGAAGTTCTTTGATCTTGTGCTTTCCATTTGCAAAACCAGCAATCATTTCTGTTGCAAATTCCATTCCGGTACACTGCAGATGCAGACTACGAATAGCATTTGTGGAAAAACCGCGTAGGCCACAATGAAAATCGTAAATAAATGTATGAAATCGTTTCCTGCCCAGATAAGAGAGCACAGGAATCCCCAGATATCGATGCAAAAAAGGCATGGCACGCATCTCCATTGTTCCGGAAAAACGATTGCCGATGACGAAATCATATCCTTCCCGGAGGGCATCGACAAACGGCTGCAGACCAGAAAAATCATAGCTGTAATCACAATCGCCCATAATAATGTATCTGCCTCTCGCAGCGTTGATCCCACCTGTCAGGGCGTTCCCATAACCTTGTCTGGCAACAGAAATAACACGGGCTCCCATTTTTCTGGCAATTGCCGGAGAGCCATCTGTGCTTCCGTTATCTGCAACCAGGATTTCAGCAGATATATCTGCATCTGAAAGAAATGTCTGGATTTCCCGTATGCATAGAGGCAGTGTCCGACGCTCATTTAAGCAGGGCATTAAAATTGTAAATTCCGGATCAAAATTAGATAATTGCTTCATATATTCTCCATATTTTTCGTGTTCTATGAGCAAAAATTATCATATACAATCAGAAAAGTCAAACAACGTAATAAAGAGCGTGAAAAATGAACTTTAATTGATGAAATCAATTAAAAATATAAATAAAGATGAGTTGCAATTGACATATATTTGGTGTTTTGTTAAAATTTTATCAGTTAAATTGTGTTTTTTTCACTTATTTTAAGTAGAATGTGGGAGAAGAGGATGGAGAAAAAGAAAAGCAGACGTTGGCTTATAATTGCTGTTGCAATCCTGGTGATCGCAGCGGCTGTTGCAATTATATTGCTGATTACAAAGAAGAAGGATTCTTATCGTGTGATTAAGATTTATGAGGTCGAAGGAGCCGCATTTGTACAGCGGGATGGCGTGGATGATCTCGAACCATATGCAAACATGCTTCTGAAATCAGGCGATACCGTACGTGTGGATGCCGGGAGCATGACGCTCAAGCTGGATGAAGATAAGTACGTATATGTGGAAGAAAATACGGAATTTAAGCTGATTGCACAAGGAACGGATGAAAACAGTAAGACAGCCATCGAACTTACGAAGGGAGCAATCACGAATGAAATCCAGAATAAGCTTAGTACAGAATCTTCGTACGAGGTGAATACACCGAATGCGACGATGGCGGTGCGGGGAACCGTATTCCGGGTAGAGGTGACGTATGATGAAGCAGGTGTCTGCTATACAAAGGTTTCTACGTTGGAAGGGAAAGTGGCTTCCCGGCTTGTATATGCGGATGGTTCGGTCAGCGAACAGGAAGTGCTGATTGAACATGGATACGAGGTGATCATCTATCAGGATGATAAGAACACGGATTATATGGGAGATGTGGAACCGATTGATTTTTCCAAGTTACCGCAGGCAGTCAGCGAGCGGTTTGGAGCGTTGATCGATGAATTAAAGGAAGAACTAGGGTTGAAAGAAGAAACAACGAATCAGAAGAGCGAATATACGGTAACCTTTTTGTATAATGGTGCGGTGTTCGGAACCCAGACTGTGAAGGCGGGCGCCTGTGCACAGGAACCATCTCTTATGCCGGAGGCAGGCGGAAGCTGGGATTATGACTTCTCAAAGCCTGTGATGGAAGATATTACAATCGAGTGGAAATAATACAGGGGGGATACACATGGATATTGAACGGTTAAAAAAGGTTACAACGATACAGGAATTTTTCCAGATCACAAACAAGGAAACCATCAGCGATGGCACGAAGGCATTTTTGGAAGCGATGAAGGAGGTACGGATTCCTTCCGGGCAGGATATTGTGACATATGGGCAGGAAAGCGATGATGGAATGTATATCATATTAGAAGGAAGTGCGGATGTGTACAGTTCATCGAATGCCCTGATCAATACACTCTCGGTCGGAGATTTCATCGGGGAGCTTGGGCTGATCAACGATGATATCCGTGCAGCGACTGTGCGTGCACGCGGAGAAGTTGTCTGTGCGAATATCTCCAAAAAGCTGTTTGATGAAATCGCATTTGAGAATCGTAAGGTCTATGGCACATTTATGAATATGCTCTACACAAAAACAACAAAGCTTGTTTCCGAACGGGAGCGTATCAAATCAGAGCTTGCGATTGCCACGCAGATACAGACCGGATGCCTGGAGAATGATTTTTCATGCTTTAACCGGTTAGAAGCTGTAAAACTGACGGCCAGAATGCGTCCGGCGAAAGAGGTTGGTGGAGATTTCTATGATATGTTTATGATTGATGAGACACATATGTGTTTTCTGATTGCGGATGTATCGGGGAAAGGCGTTCCGGCGGCGATGTTCATGAGTATGGCAAAGACCCATATCAAGAACTATGCTACACTGGGACTTCCGCTTGCAGAGGTCGCAAGCCGGGCCAATAACCAGTTATGCTATAAGAATGAAGCAATGATGTTTGTAACAGCGTTTATCTGTGTGCTGGATCTTGAAACAAACCGGGTTACATTTATCAATGCAGGACATAATCTTCCGTTTGTGCAGAAGGCAGATGGGGAGTTTCAGATGATAACGGCGAAGGCGAATATGGTGCTTGGGATGATGGAGGATGTTCCATACCGGGAGCAGTATCTGGAGCTTTCAAAGGGGGATTGTATATATCTGTATACGGATGGTGTGACAGAGGCGTTAAACCCGAAACAGGAGCTGCTTGGAGACGCAAATCTGACAAGCATGTTAAACCGTCACAGAGAAATGGCCGGTGATGCAGATGCATTTGTCGATGCCATGTATGACGAAGTAGATGCATTTGCGGACGGGGAGATGCAGGCGGACGATATTACGATGGTGTATTTAAGCAGGAAATAAGAAAGTACATAAGAGGGGTTTATGAAGAGTATTATTCGGGATTTATTGGAAGCGGTGATTGTGTGGCTGCTTGTGCTTCTGATGACAATCAGCAATTTGATTTCACCACTTGATTATATTGTGAAAGATGCACTATACCAGAGACCGCGGGGCGTGTCAGGAGATATCAAGATCATCGGAATCGACGAGCGCACCTTAGAGGAGCTTGGACCGATCGGAACATGGTCCAGACAGTACTATGCAGATTTGCTGGAACTATTGAATGCAGACGAAGCTTCAAAGCCGGCAGTCGTTGGATTCGATATCATTTTCTCCGGAAATGTAGATGAAGCAGGGGATGAAGCGTTTGTAAATGCAGCAAAAAAGAGTGGAAATGTAGTTGTGGCATCCCAGCTGATCTACAAGGAAAAGCCTGAGTTTGATGCAGATGGTGTGAAGTATTATCCGATCGATACGATTATCTATCCATACGAAGCACTCCGGGCGGAAGTGACATGCGCTTATACAAATGTATCGCAGGATTCGGATCGTACAGTCCGGCGTGTATTGATGAAAGAAAGCTATGCAGGACAGGAACAGACGATGTTCCCACAGGCAATCTATGAGCGTTACTGTGAGAAGACAGGACAGACAATCAATACAATTGCATCGGACAAGACCGGACGTACCTTGATTAATTATTCCGGCAAGCCGGGTGATTATGAGTGTATCTCTCTTGTAGATGTGTTACAGGGAAAGATTGATACCCGCGTATTCAAAGACAGCATCGTTTTAGTCGGTGCGTATGCGGCAGGTATGCAGGATAACTTCAACGTGCCAAACGGTGGCAATCAGCAGATGTACGGAGTAGAAATCCATGCGAATATCCTGCAGGCGTTTATGCAGAACCGGTTTTCCGTGAATGGAAATCCGTTTCTGTTCGGCTTGTTGACCGGATTAGTCTGTGCGATTCTGCATTTTGTGTTCAAACGGACGAAGATCTGGCTGTCAACAATATTGCTGATTGCAGGGGTGGCAGCAAACCTGATTGCAGGTGTAATACTTAATAACAATGGAATTGCCATCAGTCTGATTTATGCACCGCTTGTGCTGATTGTCTCCTACATATATTGCCTGGCAATCGGTTATATTCTGGAGAAGCTGAAACAGAAGAAGGTATTAAAAGCATTCAAGAAATATGTCGCACCGGAGATTGTGGATGAAATCTCGAAGAAGGGGGATTTTCATATCAAGCTTGGCGGTGAGAACCGGGATATCGCAGTACTGTTCGTGGACATCCGGGGATTTACAACGATGTCGGAGGTATTGGAGCCGGAGCAGGTTGTTGAGATCCTGAACAGTTATCTGGCACTTACGACAGAAGCTATCTTCAAAAACAAAGGTACGCTCGATAAGTTTGTCGGCGACGCAACGATGGCGGTGTTTAATTCTCCGTTTGATCTGGATGACTATGAGTTCCGTGCAGTATGTGCGGCGTGGGACATCGTACAGGGGGGAATTGCATTAGAGGGAGAGTTGATGGAACGGTTTGGCAGAAGTGTCGGATTTGGAGTCGGCGTCAATTGCGGCCCTGCAGTTGTTGGAAATATCGGCTGTGATTTCCGTATGGATTTTACGGCAATCGGAGATACCGTAAATACAGCAGCGCGGTTAGAGGCGAACGCGAAGAAAGGGCAGGTCCTGATCAGCGATGTTCTGTATGAGAGAGTCAAAGACCGTGTGGAAGTGGAAGAAGTCGGAGCAATTCCTTTGAAGGGCAAGTCGAACGAAGTATTTGTCTATGCAGTGACCGGAATAAAGGGGGAGCGTGCAACATGAGATGTAAGAAAATACTGATCATCCCGGATAGAGCGGAGCTTTCTTCGTATACAAAGCTTGCAGACCGGCTGAATCTTGGATTTGAATACAATGATTTTTTTATCCCGAAGCTGCTGGATGATACAGAACAGCTGGATGCAGTGATAGCGGAGTATGAACAGATGTCCGGAATGCCAGGCTATTGTACCTTGCATGGGGCTTTTCTGGATGTAACGGTGTTTTCCGATGATTCGCTGATTGCACGGGCATCGGACTATCGCGTGGAACAGAGTCTGACGATAGCGAAGCGTCTTGGTGTAGAAGGGGTTGTATTTCATACGAATTATATTGCTAATTTTAAGACAGACAGTTATCGGGACAGTTTTGTGAAGAAGAATGCCGTATATTGGAGTGAGAAGCTGTTAAAATATCCGGACATACAGATTTACATGGAAAATATGTTTGATGATACACCAGAACTGCTTGCGGGACTCGCAGAGGAACTAAAGGGGTATAAGAATTTTGGCGTCTGCTTTGATTATGCCCATGCCCATGTGTTTGGAAATCCGGATGAGATTGGACTGTGGGTGCAGACATTGGCACCATATGTGAAGCATCTTCATATCAACGACAACGATTTCGGACAGGATCTGCATCTGTCTGTGGGAGATGGGAAAATCGACTGGAAGATGTTTAAGAATTATTATGAAAACTATTTTCCGGAAGCGACCGTATTAATTGAGGTAAACGGCATGGAAAAGATCCGTAAATCACTGGATTTTCTGGAAAGTCTATGATGGAGGGCGTGGCGATTGGAAAATAAAAAGTTAATTACCGTAGAAGCGTCAATGGAAAATCTGGATAAGATCACTTCTTTTGTCGAAGCGTTCCTGGATGATTATGCGTGTCCAATGAAAATCGCAATGAAGATCCTATTGTGTGTGGAGGAACTGTACGCCAATGTTGTAAATTACGCATATGGCTCAAGGGGTGGAAACTGCACGATTGAACTGGAAGGAAAAGCATATGAAACAGAACATGAAGTCTGCATCTGTATGCGGGATCAGGGCGTGCCGTTTGATCCGTTTGCGAAGGAAGACCCGGATATCACGCTATCTGCGGATGAAAGAGAAATCGGCGGACTTGGTATTTACATGGTGAAAACTATCATGGATATCGTGTCCTATGAATATAAGCAACAAGAAAATATAGTTACAATGATTAAAAAATGGCAGATATAAGCTGCCGGAGCAGGAGGGATATTATGGAACTGAAAAAACAACAAGAAGGTAATAAGCTTATCGTCAGTGTATCCGGACGACTGGATACGAATGCTGCACCAATCATGATGAAGGAGCTTGAGGAGCTGCTCGTAGATCCGGTGAAAGAATTTGAACTTGACATGGGGGCTTGCGATTATGTAGCAAGTTCCGGACTTCGTGCGATTCTTTGGGCACAGAAGAAGATGAATGGATTAGGCGGATCCATGGTTGTAAAGAATGTGATTGGTGATGTAATGGAAGTATTTGAGATGACAGGTTTTGCAGATATTCTGACATTTGCATAGCAGAGTCTGAAACGTGGACGTATAGCAAAAAGGGAGGTTACTATGGATTTCAAAGAAGAAATTGTACAGTTTATGACTGACAAGGTAGGAGGAATTACAATTGTTGCAGAAGGGTCTGCAGAGATTGTATATGCGGATTCTTATTTCCGGAAAAAATACGGAGATGCTGTCGTTGGCATGGATGCAGAAGAGATTTTTGTATGGAATGACGATTGCCCGGCATTGGAAATTGACGGGGATGCTGTTGAATGGGAATATATTGACACAAACACAAAAAAATATTTCAAATTCAATTCCGGACTTTTTCAAAAAGAAGGAAAAAATTATAAGATACACCAGATTACCGACATCACGGAATATATGGGACTGAATCGTGATATCACAAAATATATGGGATTTTTCCGAAAACTGTCAAAGTTCCAGACTACGGTTTTAGAGAAACTGTCAGAGACGTATTATGAGCTGCTTCCGATGCTTGCGGATTATTTTAATACAAGCAAAGCCTATTTTATGATTCAAAGAGATGAGGTCATGGATGTCATCACTTATAATAAGATGGGAAATGTGTACAGTAATGACCGGATCGGCTATGACGCGGGTGTGGCAGAGCTGTTTGAGAGTGGCTGCGAAGATGATGTGTTGTTTGGAAGCTTTGATGAAAAGGTTCAGGAGATTCTCCGGTTAAATGGGGCGAAGGATGACAGTACATACCGGATGCTCGTAAGTGGTGAGGTTTCCGGACAAAAATATGCACTTTATCTTGGAGTATGGCCGAATATGGATTGGGAGTCCATGAATGAATCAACATTAAAAAGCGTAATCAGTCTGTATATTGAAAATGGAGTTATGCGCGAGAAACTGGTATATGCAAGTGAGCATGATGGCTTAACCGGACTGTATAACAAGGCAAAATATCTGGAGATGGCTGAAAAAGAGTTCCAATCCCTGGATTCTATTGCAATCTTTAACTTTGATGTAAACAATTTAAAGAAGATGAATGACCAGTTCGGTCATGAGGCAGGAGATAAGCTGATTATCAAGGCGGCAAACAGTTTCCGAAAGGTAACAAGCAACCGCGTACATGCATTCCGTATGGGTGGCGATGAGTTCCTTCTTGTTGCAGAAAATATATCTAAGACGGAGACGGATAAAATCAGGCAACGCTGGGAAGAAGAACTCGCAAGACTGAATATGGCAGACGATGGTATTGACTGTGTTGTTGCGGTTGGCGTCGCATATGGTGAAAAAGAGTATGATTATGCAGCACTTTTGAAGCTCGCAGATGAGAGAATGTACGAGGACAAGAAGGCAAAGAAAAAACCGGGAGAAGAAATCCGGTAAAAGCAGTTGGAAAAGCACTGAAAAATGGAGGGTGAAAAATGGGAATGACATTTCGTGAACTGATTGATTATGCAAAAAAAGAAGAAGCGTCGGATGTACATGTGACAGTTGGTACAAATATTGCGCTTCGCCGGTTTGGAAACCTGGAGATCATGGAGCCGGCACCATCGGCAGAGGAAGCGACGGAACTTATCTTCAGCGAACTTAGCGAGGAACAGATTGCACAGGTAAAGGCGGGTGAGGATCTGGATTTTGCTCTGATGACAAAAGATGGTACAAGACTGCGTGCCAATATCTACCATCAGAGAAATAATATCGCAGCGACATATCGTATCCTGCGTTCGAAGATTCCGACATTTCAGGAATTACATGTTCCGGATGCAATACGGAAACTGATTTTGGAACCGCGCGGACTGATACTTATCACAGGACCAACTGGCAGCGGTAAGACAACCACGCTTGCATCTATGATTGATTATGTAAATCAGAAACAGGCAAAACATGTTATGACGATTGAAGATCCGATCGAGTATGTGTATTATCATGCAAAATCCATGATACATCAAAGAGAGGTCGGAAGAGATGTCGATTCGTTCGCAAAGGCACTCCGTTCGTCTCTGCGTGAGGATCCGGATATTATCCTGGTAGGAGAGATGCGTGATTATGAGACAATCAGTGCGGCAATTACGGCTGCAGAAACAGGACATCTTGTGCTTTCCACATTACATACAACGAGTGCGGCACAGACGATTGAACGTATTATCGATGCATATCCGGCACATGGACAGTCACAGGCACGTACGCAGCTTGCGAATGTACTCCGGGGTATCGTAACACAGCAGCTGATTCCAATGGAGGATGGGACCGGAATGGCAATGGCAACGGAGATCTTGATCAATACCGATGCGATTGCAAACCAGATTCGTGAGAATAAGACACATCAGATCGTATCTTCTATGCAGGGTGGTGCGGCGCTTGGTATGCATACACTGAATGCAGATTTGAAGCGTCTGGTTCGTGAACAGAAGATTACAGAAGAAATGGCAAGAAAATATAGCACGAACGTGAAGGACTTTGAGATGCAAAGATAGATGCGGTCTCAGAGATGAAGCTATATGAATATTCGGGTTTGTTATGATTTTCTTGTGTTAGTACGATGGCGTTTGCGGGGCTTTAAGAATTTTTTAGACACAAGATTCCAGTCCACTCCGTAATAGAAGATCATGCAGAGACAGAAGATACTTGCAAATTGCGCCCGGTAAGTGAAGAAATAATGCAAAAAGGCGTGGTTTGCAAGTGTCAGAAACCGGATATACGGAATACAGTATAAAACTGTGAATAACCATGGCATATAATTCTTTTTTTCGTTCTTTCGGAACAGATAATACACCATTAACAGTAATACAAAAACACCGATTGCGGCGATATATCCGTATCCTTTCATGAAATTAAACGGGAATATACATGCGATATTCCGTAGAAATGCATTTATAGAAAGCGCCGGTCCATGCAGGCTGCCGGCATCTCCGTTTACCCGTGTGGAGGCGGATGATAAAGCCTGTGCAAAGATATTTCTGTTCAGAGCAATCGATGTAATGGTCCATTTGGCAATCCAGGAAGCCAGATAGCCGATGCCCCAGCAGACAGAACGCGACAGAATGATTTTAAAACCGGTTTTTGCATCGCATAACCGGTTATTTTTCTGCATCAGGACAAGTAACAATGCAAGCGGAAAAAGGAGTGTAATTGTCTCGGTTGACAAGAAATCAAAATATGCGGTGATATTTCCGACAAGCAGGAAGAATAGTCCGGATACCTCCTGTTTCTTCTGATAGAGCAATATTGTAAGGATGCCTGCTATAAGCATGATTAGAAAGCACCAGATGTATTCGAGACTCATAGGAATAAACCAGAACGATACCGACAAAAGCGCAACAGACATAGCCAGGGCACAGATTGTGTGTCCGGATTTCGTCAGCTGCGTAAATAAAACAATAAATAGTACTGCCAGTATAATGGCAAAAAAGATATAGATCTGCCGGATGTTTAATATCGTTAGCAATGGACGTATGAAAATAGTTGAACCATGCCAATACCGGAAATAATCGTAGGTAGGTGTTACGTTGGAGGTTACTGCTGTATAGAGATTCTCATTTTCGTTGTGCGTTTCTGTATAATAATAAGAAGCGGTAAGCGGCGAGGTAACCGGATGAGCCGAATCAAAGTGATATAGGATATTCAGAAGGATCGCATCCGCATAGTGGTCGATGTTAGAGGCAGGATCCTGTTTTACTACACGGTAAAAGACCGGCTTTTCCAGTAGATATTCCGCCGACTCCTGCGTGTGCTTCCGGATGGCAGAACGCGGAATCAGGGAAACAGCGGAAAGTAAAAAAACTTCCAGAAACGTGAGAACAAGAAAAGAAACGATTCCGATGAGAATCGTTCTGCATAATTTCTTGTGAGATTTCAAACTGTTGTTTTGCTTGAAAGAATGTTTCATATCGCCTCTCCGTGAACTTTGATCGGTATGTGTCAAATGGTTGTGATTGGTGCCTGTTAGCAGATGGGGAGATGCATGGCAGGAAGCGCCTTGTTCAGGTCATCCACCGGCGTCAGAAGACAGGCACAAAACCCTTCGAGTGGCTGAAAACAGCGCACAAAAATCTCTTTGTTTATTTCCGGGCTATAATCGCGGATGTAACGGCTGCTGCCATTGACTGCGACATCGGTATATGCAACCAGCCATTTTTTGTCAGCATTTGGAAATACTGAGAAGAAAGAATGATTCATCATTTCTTCGATAGTTTTTCCTTCGATAACTGCCATCTCGTTGTTACAATAACGGAATACAAAATCAATCCCATGCCCGTCATTGTTAAATATAAGTTCAATAACACAGAAGGCAATCGGCATATTGTCCAGAATCGAAAAACGGTTTCGGATATCGACCACTGTCTCGATGCTGTCCGCAATGCTTTGGTGTAAGGTCGCATTCAGTTTTTTGTGGGCAGCGGCCGTGCGTTTCCTTCCCTGAAATTCGGCACCATCGAGCATATGATAGATGCCATCCGCAATATAATTAATCTGATTTTTGGCAACGACAATCCCTTTGTTTACACAGATAAAATCATGCAGTTCCAATGATTCAAAAAAGTCTTTGATTGTTATATAAGTAAGGAATGTCTGATTATCCATCGTGTGAATACACGTTTTACCATCAACACGTGTCAGATATTTGATATCTTCAATCTGAATATGGTTTTTCTTGAAATATTTTAATATTTTGCTGTCCATTGCAAAACTCCTCAAATTACTTTAATATCTATGATGTGAGTTTAGCAAAGAAAAATGTAGAAGTCAACGAAAGCCCCGTAAAACGATGGATTTCAGGAAATTTTGAAAAAACCCAACCGAAGGTGCGCATATATCGTCTATATAACGTAATAAGGAAGAAAGGAATAAACATATGGAACAAATTCAGGAATTGGTAACCCGTGTTATAAACGGGGATATGCAGGCATTTGAGGAGATTTATCAGGCAACATACCGGCAGGTGTATTATACGGCGTTCAGCTTTTTGAAGAACGAACAAAATACGCTGGATGTGATGCAGGATACATACATTACGGCACTCACGCATCTGCAACAGCTTGAAAACCCGGAGCGGATTGTGGCATGGTTAAACCGGATTGCCGTGAACAAATGCAAGGATTTTCTGATGAAGAAGATCCCGGAGCCGGTAGAAGAAAACAGCATCGATACAGAATTGCTGGAGGAAAATGACAATTTCCTGCCGGAAAGCTATGTGTTAAATGCAGAGAAACGGAAGATCATCTTGACAATCATGCAGGAAGAATTAACGGCGATTCAGTATCAGACGATTCTCTTATATTATTTTGATGGAATGAGTGTGCCGGAGATCGCGGCATGTATGGAGTGCCCGGAAGGCACGGTAAAATATCGTCTGTCCGCAGCGCGAGGCAAGATCAAGCAGGGCGTGCAGGATTATGAGAATACGAGCGGCATCAAGCTGTACTCATCTGGAAGTGTGGCATTGCTTACTGCAATTTTTGTTGCAGAATCACAGTCACTTGTGATTCCGAACGTGCTTGCCAATATATTTGCCGGGGCAGCGGGACTTGCGGGTACAGCGGCAGGTGTAGCAGGTGCTGTTGCATCGACGAGTACCGCATCGACAATCGGTGGAAGTGCAGCGGGAGCGGCTACGGGGACTGCCACTGGTACAGGAACAGCAGTTGCAGGAGCGAAGGCAGCGGGTGTAGCAGGAAAAGCAGGAATAAAAGGCCTCTTTCAGACGTTAAAGGCAAAGGTGATTGCAGGTGTGACAGCGGCTGCACTTGTTGCCGGAGGTGTGACAGCCGGTATCCTTACACACAACAAAAAACCGGATACAGGCAACCATTACCGTCCGGTAGAGATAACCGTCTGTGATGATGATTATATAACATTGACAATCAAACGTGTATATGAACAGGGCTATGTTCCAAGTGAGGAAGAAATGCCGATGTATCAGTTGGATCCGGAAACATGGACGGGGGAAGACTGTCTCATTTATTATACGGTGACAAATAAGACGGATAAACTGGTTTATTATGACCTGCAAATCCGGAGTGTGAACGATGAATGTATGGATTATGACTGGGAAGCAACAAACTGGTGGTACTTAGATCCGGGACGGGAAAATATGGAAATCTGTGCAAATAACTGCAATGGAATCATGCCATACAAGGCAGGCAGAGATCCGATGACCCGGGCAAAAATCGAGCTCGCGGTCTATACAGAAGGAGAACTGGCAGAGCCGATCCTGCAGGATCATAGCGTGCAGGAGATTGATTTTACAGAGGATAAAGAGACGCAGGCGAAGGCTTATACACGGACACCGGCGGAAACGGATCAGGTACTTGTTGACAACGACGAATTGCGTATTACTTATATAGGAGCCGAAGTGCATAATGCACCGGAGAGAAGCTCATTTAATGCTTATCCAATCTTTTATGTTGAAAATAAGACTGATCATGATCTGCTTGTGACAATGAATGGGACATATGCACATTATACAGGACAATTTGCTTTGTTTGCGGGATGCAGCGGCTATATGACAAGAACGAATATAAATGATTGGGATATATCGGATTCGGATGATACAGGAGCGGAGTATCAGGAATTTGCGCAAATGTATCAGGACAAGGCATCATTTGATGTAACGTTTGAAGTATATGATTATACGGCAAGTGGCATTGATTATATTGCTGGTGATATGTATTCGGCAAAGACCGGGCATACCGCTTATCTGCAGGATGCCTTGGCAGCTTCGAAAAAAGAATATCCGGCGAGCTTTGTGCTTGCGGATTATTCAACGCAGCAATAAAGCTACCGGAATAATGAAATAGGTATAAAATGTCAATATGATGATTTAAAACTGAGACGATACAACAAAATAAAACATTTTTTGAAAATTAAAGAAAAATGAGAGAGAAAATATGGACAAAAATCAAAAATAAGTGAACGGAAGAGTCAGCAGGAGAAAAAAACAGAAGGAAAATAAAAGAGAAGATGTAGAATTATCTCTTGCTATATTGTTGAAAAGTGTATAAAATACAAAATATCAAAATACTAAACCAAAAAGGATATATGGAAGATTATGAAGAAAGTTGTAAAATTCGGTGGTAGTTCATTGGCAAGTGCGGAACAGTTCAAGAAGGTTGGGGCGATCATTTCAGCTGATGAGAGTCGCGTCTATGTTGTTCCATCTGCACCGGGGAAGAGATTTCCGGAAGATACGAAGGTAACAGATATGCTTCTCCATGTGTATGAGACAGCAAAAGCAGGGGAAGATATTACGGAAGAGATGAAGGCAATCAAGGCAAGATATGATGAGATTATCACAGGGCTTGCGCTGAAAGATTTCTCGCTGGATAAGGATTTTGAAGAGATCACAAAGAAGCTGGTCGAGAATCCACAGGTTGATTATGCAGCGTCCAGAGGAGAATTTTTGAATGGTAAGATTATGGCTGCATATCTTGGTGTTGAATTTATTGATGCCGCAGAGGTGATTTTCTTCAATGCAGAAGGAAATCTCAACAGCTATAAGACAGAGAAGGTTCTTAGTGAGAGACTGTCGAAGGCACCACGTGCAGTTGTTCCCGGATTTTACGGACTTGGCAAAGATGGGAATGTCAAGACATTTTCCCGTGGCGGTTCGGATGTGACAGGATCTATCGTTGCACAGGCAAGTCAGGCAGATGTGTACGAGAACTGGACAGATGTGTCCGGTTTCCTTGTAGCAGACCCACGTATCGTTCCGAATCCAAAGCCGATTAAATATATTACTTACAGAGAGCTTCGTGAGCTTTCTTATATGGGAGCATCGGTTCTGCACGAAGATGCGATTTTCCCTGTCCGTAACTGTGGTATACCGATCAATATCCGGAATACAAATGTACCGGAAGATCCGGGTACATGGATTGTTGAGAGCACATGCCAGAAGCAGGATTATGTTGTGACAGGTATCGCAGGTAAGAAGGATTTCTGTACGATATTTATCTCCAAGGCAATGATGAATTCCGAGATAGGCTTTGGAAGAAAAGTACTTCAGGCTTTTGAAGAAAATGAGATTTCGTTTGAGCATATGCCATCCGGTATCGATACTATGACGATTGTTGTTCATGAGGATGAATTCATGCACAAGGAGCAGCGGGTGGTATCTGCAATCCATCGTCTGGCAAAGCCGGATTCAGTTGAGATTGAGTCAGGACTTGCGCTGATTGCAGTCGTTGGACGTGGTATGAAGTCCGCAAGTGGTACTGCTGGTAAGTTATTCAGTGCACTTGCCAAGGATGGAATCAACATCAAGATGATCGATCAGGGTTCTTCTGAGCTGAATATTATTATCGGTGTCAGAAACAAAGACTTTGAGCCGGCAATCAGGGCAATTTATGATACATTTATTGTAGATAAAAAGAAGAACTAATTCTAAAGATATCTGATTTTTAACGAGCAGGCTGGGAATGCCTGCTCGTTGTTGTATATAACTTGGGAGACAAAAGATATGACAGAGCTACAGCGAAGATTGTTTGAATTGCAGGATAAAAAGTATCAGGCGTTTCACTCGAAATTGATACCGAATATTGCACCGGCACATGTGATCGGAATCCGGACACCGGTGTTGCGGAACTTTGCGAAGGCGTTTGCGAAAGAGGATGGTGCGGAAGCATTTTTGCAGGAGCTGCCACATACCTACTATGAAGAAAATAATCTGCACATGATGCTGATCGGTGGCATCAGGGACTATGCGCAGTGTTTATATGAGGTAAAGCGCATGCTGCCATACGTTGACAACTGGGCGACATGTGATTTTCCGGTTCCGAAATGTTTTGCGAAACATAAGGAGGAACTGCTTCCGGAGATCCACACATTTCTTGCATCCGGGGAGACCTACACGATCCGCTATGGCATAGGACTTTTGATGCGGTTATACTTAGATGACGATTTTCGACCGGAATATCCGGCGATGGTCGCGTCGGTCACATCGGAGGAATATTATGTGAATATGATGATCGCGTGGTATTTTGCTACCGCACTTGCCAAGCAGTGGGAGATGTGTATCCCATATATCGAAGAGCGGAGATTATCACCGTGGGTATACAGAAAGACGATTCAGAAGGCGGTGGAAAGCTACCGGATCACAGATGAGCAAAAAGCGTACTTGAAGACCTTCCGTTAAAAGTGTACTATAAGAAGATAGAAAACTATGGAGGCAGAAAAATGCGGACAAGAGAAGAAGCCTTAGCATTTGCGCTGTCGTTTCCGGATACATATCAGGATGCACCGTTTCGCGATGACAACTGGCAGCTGGTGCGTGTGAAGGGGAGCAAGAAAGCGTTTTTGTGGACATATGAACGGAATGGATATATGAATCTGAATGTCAAGGTAGACCCGGAGTGGCGTGATTACTGGCGGGATGCTTTCGCATCAGTCGTGCCGGGCTGGCATCAGAACCGGGAGCATTGGAATACGATTATCTTAGATGGAAGTGTCCCGGACGATGCAGTGCGGGAAATGATTGCCAAGAGCTACCGGCTTGTCACCGACAGTCCGTCGAAGCGGATCTATGAGGCAGTGAAGAAGATTCCACGAGGAAAGGTTGCAACATACGGACAGGTAGCAGAGCTTGCAGGGGATAAGAAGATGGCGCGTGCGGTTGGAAATGCACTGCACAGGAACCCGGATCCGGAGCATATCCCATGCTATCGCGTGGTGAATGCGAAGGGCGAGCTTGCCGGAGCGTTCGCGTTTGGCGGTGCGAATGTACAGGAGCAACTGCTTGCGGCAGATGGAATTATGGTCGTGGACGGACGCGTGGATCTTGAAACGTATGGAATGAAACTACCGGAGAATTAAAGAATGAAGAATAGGGGGTTGAGGGGGCAATACCAAGAAAGGAGTGGAACAGTTTGAAGAATAAGATAAAGAAGATAGCAGTGGCGCTTTTGGCATTTACTGTCGGCTGCGCATGTCTGACCGGCTGTAATGTGCGGCAGGATACAATCCGGTTTGGCGCGGCAGGTGTCGGTGGCGGATATTATGCATTTGCGACTGCATATACACAGCTTGCAAATGCAGAGGATGCGGAAATGAAATTCAACATAAAATCAACGGCCGGGTCGATGGCAAACCTGCGGCTGCTGTCCGAGGGATATGTAGACGTGGCAATTGCACAGGCCGATCTTGCCACAGCCGCGTATTATGGAACGGATGAAAAAGGGGAATCCTATCAGGGATACCGCGTACTGGCAGGCCTATATACCGAGGCGTGCCAGATCGTTGTGCGCAAGGATTCCGGAATCAAAAGCTTAGATGATCTGCAGGGAAAGACGGTAAGTATCGGTGAAACAGAGTCCGGAACTGAGCGGAATGCATTGCAGATTTTACAGGTGAGCGGACTTGCTTCGCCGATTACAGAGACGGTTAATCTGACATATATTGAGGCAGCAGAGAAGCTCAAAAGCGGCGAGATTGACGCGATGTTTTATACAGGCGGTGTGCAGACCAATGTGATTGCGGAGCTTGCAGATAGCTGTGAAATTGCGCTTATTCCGGTCGATGCGAAGACCGTGGATAAGCTGAAGCTTGCATATTCATCGTATGAAACGTGTGAGATTCCGGCGAACACTTACAATGGACAGACAGAGCAGGTTGCAACGGTCGGCGTCAAGGCACTGCTGCTTGCGAGTGAGAAGATGTCCGATGAGACAGCCGAAGAACTTACAAGGCAGCTTTTTGCGCATGCAACAGAAATCGAGTATGCAACTTCATTAAAGGAAATAGCGGATGTAAATGCGGCTGTGGATGGTGTGCAGATTCCGTTCCATCCGGGGGCAAAAGCATATTATGCATCACAGGGCATCTCGGTAGATGCACAGGAAAATTAACAGATAGGAGAACCATTTTACATGGAAATACAAATTGATATGTATCAGACATTGGCACTTTCGGTCGTGGTGCTGATGCTTGGACAATTCTTGAAACAGAAAATAAATTTCCTGGAAAAGTTCTGTATTCCATCTCCAGTGGTCGGTGGTTTGATCTTCTCGGTACTGACTTGTATTTTATATAGCACAGGGGTGGTGGAATTTACATTTGATGATACGCTTCGGGAAGTCTGTATGGTATTCTTCTTTACATCGGTGGGATTCCAGGCGAATCTGAAGGTGCTAAAGAGTGGAGGAAAGGCACTTGCAATCTTCCTTGGATTAGTCATTGCCCTGATTTTTATGCAGAATTTACTGGCAGTCGGCGTGTCGCATCTGATCGGGCTTGACTCGCTGGTCGGACTTTGTACCGGCTCCATTCCTATGGTCGGCGGACACGGAACAGCAGGTGCATTTGGCCCGGTGCTTGAGGATTTTAATGTACAGGGGGCAACGACAATCTGTACGGCAGCGGCAACCTTCGGCCTGGTGGCAGGAAGCCTGATCGGTGGACCGATCGGGAAACGTCTGATTGAGAAGAAGCATTTGCTCGATACAATCGTGACAGAGGATGACAGCCTGCTGATCGAGGAAGAAAAGAAGCATGAGAGACATTCGAATATGTATGCCGCAGCTGTGTTTCAGCTGATTCTGGCAGTCGGACTCGGTACGATCATCTCCGAGCTTCTGACGAAGACGGGACTTACATTTCCGATCTATATCGGAGCTATGATCGTCGCGGCGATTGTTCGAAATGTCGGCGAGTATTCCGGAAAATTTGACATCTATATGGGTGAGATCAACAACCTTGGTGGTATCTGTCTGTCGCTTTTCCTTGGAATTGCGATGATCACATTGAAGCTGTGGCAGCTCGCGGAGCTTGCATTACCGCTTATGATCTTGCTCGGGGCACAGCTTCTGCTTATATTCCTGTACACATATTTTGTAGTATTCCGTGTGATGGGAAAGGATTATGACGCGGCAGTGCTTGCGGCCGGAACATGCGGATTCGGTATGGGTGCGACACCGAATGCTATGGCGAACATGCAGGTGCTTTGTGACCGCTATGCGCCATCGGTCAAGGCGTATCTGCTTGTACCGTTGATCGGAAGTTTGTTTGCAGACTTCATTAACAGTCTGGTGATTACGTTGTTCATCAATATTATATAGTGTAGTGAGACGAATATTTGGAAGGAATCCTTATCTTGAAATGAAGATAACGGTTGGAGGAATCGCATGAAGGACAAGAAAGAGAAGAAGGAAAAAACGAAATTCAATCTCGCATTTGATAATCTGGCAATCCCGGAAGTGCATATTGGAGGAAATGCGCATGGTCAAGGCAATGTGGAACATAAGCATCCGGATGCGGACGGAGAGATGGAGGAAGAGGTTGTAACATTTGCGGATGTTGCAATTCCGGAGATCCATATCACAAGATATAAAGAGCTTTCTGATATGATTCACAGTCTGCGCAAGAAGCTCCACGAGAATCCGGAGCCTTCCATGCAGGAAGAAAAGACACAGCATATATTGCAGGAATTTATAAAACGGCATACAACGTTTGAGGTTGTAGATAAAGGCGTGTGGTTTTATGCCGTGAAGAAAGCGGAGAAGGAAAGCGGGAAAGCACCGATTGCGTTCCGGGCGGATATGGATGCGGTATGTGGAAAGGATGGAAAACCGGGACATTACTGCGGACATGATGGGCATAGCAGTATTCTGTGCGGCGTAGCGTTGTATCTTTCAAAGCGGGAAGAATTGCCAGACCGTGATGTGTATCTGATCTTTCAGCCGGGTGAGGAGATTGGCGCGGGCGCGAAGATCTGCAAGGAATTACTTGCGGAAAAGCAGATCGGGGAGATATACGGATTGCACAATATTCCCGGCTATCCGAAGAATCAGGTATTGCTTCGCAAGGGAACATTTGCGTGTGCATCGACCGGGCTTTCGATTCGCATGACCGGAACACCAAGCCATGCGGCATATCCGGAAGCTGGCAGGAATCCGGCTATTCCGATGGCGAAGCTTCTGCTTGAGATCGAGCGGATTACGAAGGAGATGCAAGTGCGGGAGAATTTCGTGCGTATGACTGTGATCGGGGCGGATGTTGGCAGTGCAAATTATGGCGTATCAGCGTTTGAAGGTACGTTGCGGCTTACGGTGCGCGCAGAGAAAGAAGATGCATTTGACACATATGTGAATGAGATTAAAGCTCTGGCTGCGACACTTGCAGAAGAAAATCAGCTTACTATAGCCATAGAGGAAATCGAGCGGTTTCCTGCAACGGAGAATCACGATGCAAATGTAGATAAGCTGCGTGCGTGTGCAGAGAAATTACAATTTCCTGTGACAGAGCTTGCACAGCCGATGCGCTGGTCGGAGGATTTTGGATATTATCTGCAGGAAGTGCCGGGGGCATTCTTCGGTGTAGGCGATGGCGAAGACCATGCACAGCTTCATACAGCGGAGTATGAATTCCCGGATGAGATTATGAAGACCGCGGTTGCAATGCTTGTGGGATTGATATAGGAAAGAAGAATAAAACCATGAATATCGAAGTAAGAGCATATACAGACAATGACATCGAGGCGATGGTGACGATCTGGAACCAGGTTGTCGAAGATGGCGTGGCATTTCCGCAGGAGGAATGTCTGACACCGGAGTCAGGAACAGCATTTTTCGCAGAGCAGACATATTGCGGAGTCGCGGAGGATACGGACACAGGCAGAATCTACGGTATGTACATCCTGCATCCAAACAATGTAGGACGATGCGGACACATCTGCAATGCAAGCTATGCGGTCGACCGGGAATCGAGAGGATTGCATATCGGCGAGAAGCTGGTGTCTGACTGTCTGGCGCAGGGCAAGGCACATGGTTACCGTGTCTTACAGTTCAATGCGGTTGTCGCAAGTAATGTGCATGCACGACACCTGTATGAGCGGCTTGGATTCAAACAGCTTGGCACGATACCGGGTGGTTTCCGCATGATTGATGGGAGTTATGAAGATATCTGCCCATATTACCGTGAGCTGTAAAATTGGTAAAAGCTTGTAAACCTGGTTGACGAACCCGGGAAAATGGGATAGACTACATTACAGGTTGAGGAAGAATCATGGCGAAATATGATTCGGACAGATCTGGCAGTGATAAAGCTGCGAATAGAATAAAAAATTATGGAGGTGAGACTATGGACGGTTGCGATAGTACGAGTCGAGCGATACGCGGTGGAGGACATATGGATATACGAACGCAGTTGGGATATAGTCTCATTTTATTTATGACGATATAACTGCGTTTAGTTTTCTGTTGTCTGAACCACCGTATGAAAGACGGTGGTATTTTTATGCCCCGGAATAAGGAGGTAGAAGACAATGAAGAAATGGATGAAGAGAAAGAATTACACAGCGCAGTCAAAGAAGCATTTGCGGGATAAGAATCTGCAGGAGGCAGCAAAGGTACTCTCCCTGATGGAAGTCGATGATGCGGTCGATGTCTTGGACGAGGTCGATGATGCAACGAAAAAGCAGGTTGTGGATATGCTCCCGGAGGATGCCGGAAATGATATCCAGATGATCCTCTCCTACGAGGAAAACGAGATGGGTAGTCGTATGACGACGAACTATATCGCCATCCGCAGAGGCATAGATATCCGGCAGGCAATGCGCGAGCTGGTTTCACAGGCAGGTGAAAATGATAATATCGGAACGGTCTATGTATTAGACGAATCCGATAAATACTATGGCGCGATTGACCTGAAGGATCTGATCGTCGCCAGAGAAAATGATACATTGGAATCTATCATCAATACGACGTATCCATTTGTGACCGATCATGAGAAAATCGAGGATTGTATTGACGAACTGGTGGATTACGCAGAGGATTCCATTCCCGTTTTATCTGAGACAAAGGAATTACTTGGTGTTATCACCGCACAGGATGTCGTAGAGGCTGTCGATGATGAGATGGGCGAGGATTACGCAAAACTTGCAGGTTTGACAGACGAGGAGGATTTGAGAGAAACTACAAAGGAAAGCATGAAGAAACGATTGCCATGGCTGATCATCTTGTTGTTCCTTGGCATGGGGGTGTCTTCCGTTGTAGGAGCTTTTGAAGCGGTTGTCGCTGTGCTTCCGATTGTGATGTGCTTCCAGTCTCTGATTCTGGATATGGCAGGAAATGTTGGAACGCAGTCGCTGGCGGTTACGATTCGTGTATTGATGGATGAGAACCTGACTGGTAAGCAGAAGCTGCATCTCGTATGGAAGGAGATGAAGGTCGGTTTTGTAAATGGCTTGTTGCTCGGCTCTCTGGCATTTGTATTTATCGGCATCTACATCGCCTGCTTCAAGCACAATGCATGGCTGCAAGCATTCCTGATTTCCGGTTGCGTAGGTGTATCACTGATGGTTGCCATGGTGATTTCGAGTCTGGTTGGAACCTTGATTCCGATTTTCTTCCACAAGATCAAGATTGATCCGGCAGTTGCATCCGGGCCACTGATTACAACGGTCAATGACCTTGTAGCAGTCGTAACGTACTATGGACTGGCATGGTTGTTCTTGATCCAGATCATGCAGATTGTTTCGTAGGAAAGCGGTAAGAGAAATGGATTTAGGAGTTTATATGCTTTTATTACAAGACGTCAAATAGTCAAATAAATGAAAAAAATAAAAAGCGAATTGCTTGAAAAATATTTTATGCATGTTAAAATATAGTTCGGTTATGAATTGTTTGATTGCGAACAATTCATAACCGAACTTTTTCTTTTGCAAAATAGGTAAGCGGAGGACAGAGTGTTGGGAAGATACTACTAAAGGAGGGAATTCATGGACGATTGGAAACATGATCATCTGGGAAACCAGATTATTATATTATCAAATCAGGTGAAGCATTATCTGCATCAGGCAGCGGAAGTGGAAGGCATCAGCGGTTCTCAGAGCCGGATTCTGCATTACATTTCCGAATTCAGTAAGAAGACAGAAGTATATCAGAAGGATGTGGAAGAATTCTTCTATCTGCGCCGGTCTACCGTCACCCAGACGTTACAGGCGATGGAGAAGAACGGACTTATCAGGCGCTCCAGCGTTGCCAGAGATGCACGCCTGAAGAAACTGGAACTGACCGAAGCAGGGCAGGCACTCGAAGCACAGATACATACACGTGTGATGCAGATGGAACAGCGGCTGAGAGAAAGCTTAACAGAGGAAGAAATCACACAGTTTTTATCAATTACAGATAAGCTTGGCACCGAATTGACAAGCCTTGGAGCACCGGAAATCAAGCAAGCCTGTAAGTAACCAGAAGGTCACTTGGCTTGCTTTCCTATGATTAAGAGAGTGAGCGACATGATGCAATTTGTAAATGTCCATATTCAATTCTGGAAATATAGATATGTTTGGAACTTAGAAGTACTTGATGTTCTGTAAGTAATCAGCAATGTTTGAACACGATGTTCAAACAAGCCGCCATTGAGCCACGGATGGCGAATTGGCGGCGGTTGCGTGCAGGAGTTCTGTGTGAATCAGAACATCTAGCACTTCTTAGTTTCAATACATCATATATTACCAGAATTGAATATAGACATATATACAAATGCATCATGGACGAAATTGAAGCATAAGAAAGGAGACAACATGTTAAAGACGTTAGGAAAACAAATCAAAGAATTCAAAGCCGCGTCCATCGCAACCCCACTGTTTATGCTGCTGGAAGTTCTGATGGAAACACTCGTCCCGTTCCTGATGGCATCCATCATTGACGATGGCGTCAATGTGCCGGGCGGTGACATTCACCATATCTGCGTAGTCGGTGCATGGATGATCGTGGCAGCGGCAGTCGGACTATTTGCGGGACTTATGGGAGGCCGTTACGGTGCATATGCATCTGCCGGGTTCGCTAAGAATCTGCGGCAGGCGATGTATTATAATATCCAGACATTTTCATTTACAAACATTGACAAGTACAGTACCGCCGGACTGGTGACTCGTATGACGACCGATGTGACGAATGTGCAGAACTCCTACATGATGATCCTGCGTATGGGTATGCGTGCCCCGGCGAGCATGATCTGCGCGATGGTAGCCGCATTTTTGATCAATGCAAGAATCGCAAGCATTTACCTGGTTGCAGTTATTTTGCTGGCACTCGTATTACAGTTCATTATCCGCAAGGCAAATAAATATTTCAATATTGTATTTGAAAAGTATGATGACTTAAATGCCAGCGTGCAGGAGAATGTATCGGCAATCCGAGTCGTTAAGGCGTACGTCCGCGAGGAGTATGAGACAAATAAATTCGCACAGGCAAGCGCGAAGCTTTACAACATGTTTGTGCGGGCAGAGAGCATCATCGCCTGCAATATGCCGGTCATGATGTTCACGGTGTATAGCTGCATCCTGTTGATCAGCTGGGTCGGTGCGCATATGATCGTGAGTGATATGCTTACCACAGGCAACCTGATGAGTCTGCTTGCATACTGTATGAATATCCTGATGAGCCTGATGATGCTTTCGATGGTATTTGTCATGATCAGTATGAGTATGGCGAGCGCGAGACGTATCGCAGAGGTTATCAACGAGGATACGACCTTGAAGAATCCGGAACAGCCGGATATGGAAGTAGTGGACGGAAGCGTGGAGTTCGATCATGTATATTTCCGTTACAAGGAGTCGGCGAAGGATTTCGTATTGAAGGATATCAATGTAGCAATTAAAACAGGTGAGACGATCGGCATCATCGGTGGAACCGGTAGCGCGAAGACGAGCCTTGTCAGCCTGATCAGCCGTTTGTATGATGTGTCGAAGGGCAGCGTCAGAGTTGGAGGCAAGGATGTCCGGGAATACGACATGGAGACACTTCGAAATGAAGTCGCCGTTGTGCTGCAGAAGAATACATTGTTCAGCGGAACGATTTACGAGAATCTCCGCTGGGGTGATAAGGATGCTACTGACGAGATGTGCAGACGTGCGTGTGAGCTTGCCTGCGCCGATGAATTCATCGAGAAGATGCCGGATGGCTACAACACATATATCGAGCAGGGTGGTTCGAATGTGTCCGGCGGACAGAAGCAGCGTCTGTGTATTGCGCGTGCGCTATTGAAGAATCCGAAGATACTGATCTTAGATGATTCGACAAGTGCGGTTGATACGGCGACGGATGCGAAGATCCGTGCGGCATTTGCAACCGAGATTCCGAACACAACGAAGATTATCATTGCACAGCGTATCTCCAGCGTGGAGCATGCCGACCGGATCATTGTCATGAACGAGGGTGAAATCAACGGTATTGGAACGCATGAAGAGCTGCTTGCCGGAAATGATATTTACCGCGAGGTATATGAGTCACAAAACGGTGCCGGCGCCAATGCAGATTTTGATGAGGAGGCGTCATCAAATAAGGAGGTGAATCAACATGCGTAATCAAAGAGGAAAAGGACCGGAGAATCCGGGCAGACTTCTGAAGCGGTTGATGGGAATGCTCATGAAGCATTATGGCGTGGCGATTATTATCGTTGCAATCTGTATCATCATCAACGTTCTTGCAAATGTACAGGGAACGATGTTCATGCAGCGGTTGATCGACGACTATATCACACCGCTGTTAAAGAGTGAGACGAAGAATTACACACCATTGCTCCATGCAATCGGACGTGTCGCATGCTTCTATGGGATCGGAATTATTGCTTCGTATTCCTATAACCGGATCATGGTTAATGTCACACAGGGAATGCTGAAAACATTCCGTGATTCGATGTTCACGAAGATGGAGCAGCTTCCAATCAAATATTTTGACACCCATGCGCACGGTGATATCATGTCCATGTATACAAATGATACCGATACGCTGAGACAGATGATCAGCCAGTCGATGCCACAGCTTTTCAACAGTGCGATTACGATTATCAGTACGACCGTCTGTATGTTCATGCTGAACATTCCACTTACGGCACTGACATTTTTCATGGTTGGCATCATGTTGGTGCTGACAAGAAAAATCGGTGGTTTATCCGCGAAGCATTTCATTGCGCAGCAGAAAGATATCGGTACGGTCAATGGTTATATCGAGGAGATGATGCAGGGACAGCGCGTAGTCAAGGTGTTCTGTCACGAAGAGGAGAGCAAGGAAGCATTTGACAAGCTGAATGATGCTTTGTGCGAGAGCTCCTACAAGGCGAATAACTATTCGAATATTTTAGGACCGATCAACGCGCAGCTTGGAAATATCAGCTACGTGCTCTGTGCGATCGTCGGTGGTGTACTGGCGATTGGAAATGTCGGCGGATTCACGCTGGGCGGTCTGGCGAGCTTCCTGACGTTCAACAAGAACTTCAACATGCCAATCAACCAGATCAGTATGCAGATCAATGCAATCGTAATGGCACTTGCCGGAGCGGAGCGAATCTTCAATTTGCTGGACGAGGAGCCGGAAGTGGACGAGGGCTATGTCGAGCTTGTGAATGCAAAGCGCGAAAATGGACAGCTTGTGCCAAGTGAGAAGCGTACCGGACTCTGGGCGTGGGCACACAAGCATACAAATGGCGATCCAACCACATATGTGGAGCTGAAAGGTGACGTCGTATTTGACGACGTGGACTTCGGATATACCGATGATAAGATTGTGCTGCACAATGTTTCGATGTTTGCACAGCCGGGACAAAAGCTTGCGTTCGTCGGTTCGACCGGTGCCGGAAAGACGACGATCACGAATCTGATCAATCGGTTCTACGATATTCAGGATGGAAAGATCCGGTATGATGGCATCAATATTAACAAGATCAAGAAAGCGGATCTGCGAAGATCACTTGGTATCGTATTGCAGGATACGCATCTGTTCAGCATGAGCGTGCGGGAGAATATCCGTTATGGACGGCTTGATGCGACAGACGAAGAGGTCGAGGCAGCTGCAAAGCTTGCGAATGCTGATGGGTTTATCCGTCGTCTGCCGCAGGGCTATGATACCGTTCTGACTGGCGACGGCGCAAACTTAAGTCAGGGACAGCGTCAGCTTCTTGCCATCGCGCGGGCAGCCATCGCCGATCCACCGGCGCTTATCTTAGATGAAGCGACAAGCTCGATCGATACACGAACCGAGCGCCTGGTACAGGATGGTATGGACAAGCTGATGCATGGAAGAACGACATTTGTAATCGCACATCGGTTGTCCACGATCCAAAACAGCGACTGTATCATGGTACTCGAACAGGGACGAATCATTGAACGTGGAACGCACGAAGAACTGCTTGAAAAGAAGGGCAGATATTACCAGTTGTATACCGGAAATGCAGTGCTGGCGTAGGAAAAATAGGGGGGATAGAAGATGCCATTTAAGATAGTCAGAAATGATATAACGAAGATGCGGTGCGATGCGATCGTGAATACTGCGAATACAAAGCCAATTATAGGAAGTGGCTGCGATTATGCGGTCTATAAAGCAGCGGGAAAGCGACGTTTGTCAGAATACCGGGAGAAAAATATCGGTGAGGTCCCGGAGGGAGACGTATTCCTGACACCGGGATTCCGGCTGCCGGCGCGTTATATCATCCATGCGGTCAGTCCGCTTTATATTGATGGGGCGCATGGAGAGGAAGAAAAGCTGAGGGTCTGCTATCGGAAGAGCCTGTCGCTGGCGTGGGAACAGCGATGCCGGTCCATTGCATTTCCGGTGATTTCAACCGGAAGCTTTGGCTATCCGAAGCAAGAAGGTATCCGCATCGCTGCGGACGAGATTCAGGCATTTTTGCAGAATCATGAGATGCTTATATATCTTGTTGTATTTGATGCGCAGTCAGCACGATATGGAAAACGATTCGACAAAGACCTGCAGGCATATATTGACGAGAACTATGTCGATGCAAAACATCATGAAGAATATGGCATACAGACGATGGCGCTGCAGCGTGAACAGGACGATGAAGTCTGCCGGCCTGATGAGACGGAACTAGACGATGCACTCCGCCAGCCTGATGGGACGGACTTGGACGATGAATCGTTCTCGCCTTATGAAGACGATCTGTATGAGGACAATCTGTACGAGGACGATCTGTATGAGGAAGATTCCGACGAAGATTCCGAGGAAGAGAACGCATTCACACAATTGCATGAGAGCAAATTAGAAGAGCGCATGAAGCATCTGACGGATTCATTCTCGGAATATCTGCTCTATCTGATCGAAGAGAAAGGCATGACGAATGCGGATGTCTACAAGCGGGCACTCGTGGATAAGAAAACATTTTCGAAGATAAAAAATCATGCAGATTATCATCCGCAGAAGATGACTGCAATGTGTCTGTGCATGGGTGCAAAGCTTAATTTGGATGAGACGAGAGATCTGCTTGCGCGTGCAGGATATGCATTAAGCCCGTGCGATAAGACGGACATTATCTTCTCTTATTTCATAGAGAATCAAATCTACGATATGATTGAGTTAGATATCCAGTTAGAGGAGCATGGACTTTCATGCCTGATCTGATATATAGACAGAGGAGCATGGACTTCTGTGTCTGATCAAATATATTATATAGGGTCGCTTGTGTGGCGACCTTATTTTTTATGCTTTGTGATATGATTCCTTCAACAACAAACAAGGTAACTGATAAAAACGATTGGCGGATATATGCATATAGGATTGAATGCATGAATGCTACATATCAAAAATATCAGAAGGATGAAAATGGAGGTAATCATTATGAAGAAGAATTTGACAGAGCTGGTATTTATCTTAGACAGAAGTGGATCGATGAGCGGGCTTGAGGCGGACACGATAGGGGGATTCAACAGCATGATTGAGAAGCAGAAGAAGGAAGCAGGCGAAGCACTTGTATCGGTCGTATTATTTGACGACCAGACAGAGGTAATCTATGACCGGGCGGACATCAGGCAGATTCAGCCGATGACAGACGAGCAGTATTTTGTGCGGGGCTGTACGGCATTGTTAGATGCAATCGGTGGTGCAATCAGTCATATCAAGGATGTACGCAAACGTATGCCGGAGTCGGAACGTCCGGAGAAGACGATCTTCATTATCACAACCGATGGTATGGAAAATGCAAGCCACAGATATAATTATGCGAAGATCAAGAAAATGATTGAGAAACGGCAGGCGAAAAACTGGGAATTTATCTTCTTTGGAGCAAACATCGATGCAGTCGCAGAAGCAGGACGCATGGGAATCAGAGCCGGTCGCGCCGTCAATTACCATTGTGATGCTGCCGGAACAGCACTCAATTACAAGGTCTTAAGTCAGACCGTAGCCATGATGCGTAGCTGCGAATCCGCACAGGATATGACAGACTTTCTAGATGAAGAAGATTGCTTCGAGGAGATTGAGGAGGATTATGCAAGGAGGAAATAGTCTAAGAGGTTAGACTATACATCCCCATCAACCCAGCCAGAAACACCACATTCACAACCGTAAACCACAGAAAATATTTCCCCTTTTTGCCCGGATATTCCCGGGCAATTTGTTTATAGGAGATCAGGCTTGCCATCGAAGCGATGAGCGTGCCAAGTCCGCCGAGGTTGGTGCCGATGATAAGTGCCTTGTAATTCGTTGTAAATCCCGACAGCAAAAGGGCGGTTGGCACGTTGCTGATAATCTGGCTGGCACCGATTGCGATGTATGTTTCCCGTCCGGTAATGATGCTTTCGAGGAAGGATTGGAAAGCTGGCACGCGCTCCATATTTCCGATGAATACGAAAAATCCGATAAATGTGCCGAGCAGTGCGTAGTCCACGTGAAGCAGAGTTTTTCGCGATACAAGCAGGAACAGTACAAGAATGATCGCAAACAGGATGCGGATGTCCAGAAGTTTGGCGACATTCAACAGGCACAGCACAAATGCGATGCTGTAAAGGATAATCTGTTTTTTCGGAAGTTTAACCGCATGGTCGTTCCGATCGATTACGATCGCGTGCTGTTTGATAAAGAACATGGAGATCAGGATTCCAAGCAGCGATGCAATCGTGTAAGGGAGCATAATCTCCACGAATGTACCGAGGGACATGCCGGATTTCGCATATAGATACAAGTTCTGTGGATTCCCCATCGGCATAAGCATGCTTCCGAGGTTTGCAGCGATTGTCTGCATCACAACGACAGGGATGATCAGATGTTCTTTCTCCGACATGGAAAGCACAATGATTGCAAACGGCACAAAGGTGATCAGTGAGACATCGTTTGTGATAAACATGCTGAATACAAATGGAAGCAACACCAGTACTAGAAATAATTGTCTTGTTGTATGAACGTGTGCAAGCAGTGCATTTCCGATCGTGCGGAACAGACCGGTTTCCTTGAATCCAGCCATAACAGCCATTAGGCAGAACAGGAGTGTGATGGAATGCCAGTCGATGTAGGAGATGTATTTTCTGTCCGGATGGACGAGGAACATGGAGAGGATGGCGAGCACAAGGCTTACCATCAGGACTGTTTCTCTTTTTATAAATGCAAGTATTTTCTTCATAATGTATCTCGATTCTGTAAAATTTTTTCCATTATATCACATGTCACCACGCGAAAGCGTGATGACCTGCGCACGTATCAGCGTGCTACATTATAATCTGTCACCACGCGAAAGCGTGATGACCTGCGCACGCATCAGCGTGCTACATTATAACATAAAAAAAACACCTTAACACCACAAAATCCATTTGATAAAATGAGCAACGTGGCGGCTGTGCTTGCACAAGCCGGCATATTGCGAAAACACACATGGAGCCGTTAGGCGACATGATATAATCCACACTCGGAAAGAGGAGGAACCGCTATGAACGAAGTTCATATTGAAAACCGGTTCCGACGACCTGCCGCCGAACGAATGTGAGGGGGCGTTACAACATTATAGAAGGTTACTATTGGAAACGCACATTCTCTTTGGAATGATAACGAACAACACAGTCTGTTAAAAATTATCATTTTAAGGAGGTTTTTTTATGCCAAAAACAAAGTTTCAAGAGGTTATTTTCACGATTATGATGGTGTTCGTCATGGTGTATGCGATGATCTGCTACAACATTGCACTGAACATCGGAGGGATGAGCAACGAAGTGTTCCTGTCCGCATTCCATGAGCTTGTCATCATGGGACCGATTGCATTTGTGCTTGATTTCTTTTTTGTCGGTACAATTGCGAATAAGAAAGCGTTGAAGATCGTGAACCCGGAGAAGGAAAATCCGTTCCATCTGGTTCTTGCAATCTCATTTATTTCAGTCGCATTTATGTGTCCGCTTATGAGTCTGGCAGCAACCATTTTATTTAAGCATGCGGGAAATCAGTTTATTGCCGTCTGGTTACAGACATGTGCATTTAATTTTCCAATGGCACTGTGCTGGCAGATCTTTTATGCGGGACCATTTGTGCGTTTTCTGTTCCGCCTGATCTTCCGCGAGAAGCAGAAGCAGTAAAATATGCAGAAAGCATTTGAATAACGTGTTCTATTGGGGGATTTTCCGTATTTCAATATATTTACCCAATAATTTCTGCCCTTTTTTCAAAATCGTTTGGGGGAATATTGGTATATGTGCATTCTTTACCCAATTGGCTCCAATTTCCAGACTTGTGATTGGGGGATTTCTTGATAATGTGAAAAAATCCCCCGATTTGTTTCAGCATGGTTATCTGTAATTGGAGAATTTTTCTGGGAAATTGAAAATTCCCCCAACTTACCACCGCAAGCCTGTCAAACAGAGTAACAAAAATCTCTATGCTATCCCACAAAAATCCCTATGATTTCTTGTTGCAAAATCCCCTCTGCTCGTGCATAATAGAATACAAATAAATTCTCTTACAAGTCAAGAGAGGGAAAGAGGTAAAAACTATGGGTGACACAAATGATGGAGCAGTCAGAGATGCGAAAAAGCTTGGATTACCGAAGGTTTTGATTTTGGGATTACAGCATATGTTTGCAATGTTCGGTGCAACTATCTTAGTCCCAATTTTAGTGTCCGGGTATTTTGCAGATGCATGTGGGGAGCCATTGACGAGAGGTCTGACCGTATCAGTCACACTTTTCTGTGCAGGCTTTGGTACATTGCTTTTCCATGTATGTTCGAAGTTTAAAGTACCGGCGTTTCTTGGATCTTCGTTTGCATTCTTAGGTGGATTTTCAACCGTTGCCAAACTGGATACCGGTAAATTCGCCGATATGGCAGCAAATGACAAGGTAGCTTATGCCTGCGGTGGCGTGGTAGTAGCCGGTGCATTGTATCTGGTTATGGCATTGATTATCAAGCTGGTTGGCGTAAACCGCGTGATGCGTTTCCTTCCACCGGTTGTAACCGGACCGATCATTATCTGTATCGGACTTTCGCTTGCACCATCCGCAATTTCAAATGCCAGCACAAACTGGTGGCTTGCGGTAATCGCGTTAGCGGTTATCATCATCTTCAATATCTGGGGTAAAGGTATGTTCAAGATCATCCCGATTTTGATGGGTGTTTTGATTTCTTACGTGGCAGCAGTGATCATGAATGCAGCAGGACTTACGAATCCGGATGGCAGTGCGATCATCGCATTTGAGTCGGTGAAATCCGCAAGCTTCTTCGGTGTACCACAGTTCCAGTTTGCAAAATTTGATCTCACATCGATTCTGGTTATGGCACCAATCGCAATCGCTGCGATGATGGAGCATGTGGGTGATATGTCAGCTATTTCTGCAACCGTTGGCAAGAACTTTATTCAGGACCCGGGTCTGCACCGTACATTAGTTGGTGATGGTCTTGCAACTGCATTTGCAGGAGCAATCGGCGGACCTGCAAACACAACATACGGTGAGAACACAGGTGTATTAGAGCTTTCCAAAGTATACGATCCGATGGTTATCCGTCTGGCAGCCGTATTTGCAATCGTACTGTCCTTCATTCCGAAGTTCGCAGCTGTCATTTCCACGATGCCATCAGCGATTATTGGCGGTGTATCCTTCATGTTATATGGTATGATTTCAGCCATCGGTGTGCGGAATGTCGTTGAGAATAAGGTAGATCTGACACGTTCCAGAAACCTGATTATTGCAGGTGTGATCTTCGTCTGCGGACTTGGTTTCTCAAACGGTATCACATTTACAATCGGGGAGACATCTATCACACTGACAGCACTTGCTATCGCAGCCATTGCAGGTATCCTGTTAAATGCGATTCTGCCTGGAAATGATTACCAGTTCGGTGTAAATCCGGATGGTGACCAGAGCCGTGGTGTCTTTGTAAAGTCTAAGGAATAAATATAATAACAAAAGCAAAAAACTAGAAAAAAGGAGATTACAAAATGGATTTTAAGAATGAGAAAAACATTACGATTTTTGAGCATCCGTTGATTCAGCATAAGATTTCGATTCTGCGTGACAAGAATACGGGAACCAATGAGTTCCGGAAGCTCGTAGAGGAGATTGCGATGCTTGAAGGATTTGAAGCACTTGGTGACCTGCCATTGCAGGATGTGGAGATTGAGACTCCAATCGAGAAATGTATGACTCCGATGATTTCCGGACGTAAGCTCGCTATCGTTCCGATACTTCGTGCTGGACTTGGCATGGTGCCGGGCGTGCTTGCCCTCGTACCATCTGCAAAGGTTGGACACATCGGTATGTACCGGGATGAGGAGACGCGCATTCCACATGAGTATTACTGTAAGCTTCCGAATCCGATTGATGAGAGAATCATTGTCGTAACCGATCCGATGCTTGCCACCGGTGGCTCCGCCGTGGATGCGATCACACAGATTAAGGAACATGGTGGGAAGAAGATTAAGTTCATGTGTATCATTGCAGCACCGGAAGGTGTACAGAAGCTGCATGAGGAGCATCCGGATGTGCAGATCTATGTGGGTCATCTGGATCGCGAGTTGAATGAGAATGCCTACATCTGTCCTGGACTTGGCGATGCGGGCGACCGTATCTTCGGTACAAAATAACGGAAAAACTGACTATAAGGTCACATAAGGTCAGATATGTAAAAATAATTAAAAACAGTTCAAACTGACATTGTTAAAAGCATAGAGACTGGGTATTTCAATATATCCAGTTTCTGTGCTTTAATTATATTCATAGTTTTCTTGTATGTACAATCTCAGATGTATATCTGCAAGAATATCAGGAAATTATGAAATAAAAGAGCAATCAGGAGGAACAACAATGAGCGAGAACAGATATGAATTGAATAAGAACCTTGCACAGATGTTAAAGGGTGGCGTTATCATGGACGTTACAACACCGGAGCAGGCAAGAATTGCACAGGAAGCAGGTGCATGTGCAGTTATGGCATTGGAGAGAATTCCAGCCGATATTCGTGCAGCTGGCGGCGTATCCCGTATGAGTGATCCAAAGATGATCAAGGGAATTCAGGAAGCTGTTACAATTCCAGTTATGGCTAAGTGCCGTATCGGACATTTCGTAGAGGCACAGATCCTCGAAGCAATCGAGATTGATTACATCGACGAGAGTGAAGTTTTATCACCGGCCGATGATATTTACCATATTGATAAGACGAAGTTCAAGGTACCGTTTGTCTGTGGTGCACGTGATCTTGGCGAGGCACTTCGTCGTATCGAGGAAGGTGCATCTATGATCCGTACAAAGGGTGAGCCGGGAACCGGTGATGTTGTACAGGCCGTTCGTCATATGCGTGCCATGAACTCAGAGATCCGTCGTATCGTAGGTATGGCAGAGGATGAGATTTATGAAGCAGCTAAGCAGCTTCAGGTACCAGTTGAACTTGTACGTTATGTCCATGAGAATGGCAAGCTTCCGGTTGTAAACTTCGCAGCCGGTGGTGTTGCAACACCTGCTGACGCAGCACTTATGATGCAGCTTGGTGCAGAGGGTGTATTCGTTGGTTCTGGTATCTTCAAGTCTGGAAATCCTGCAAAGCGTGCAGCCGCTATCGTAAAGGCTGTTACAAACTATCAGGATGCAAAGCTGATTGCAGAGCTTTCAGAAGACCTTGGTGAGGCTATGGTCGGAATCAATGAGTCTGAGATTGAGATTCTTATGGCAGAAAGAGGAAAGTAAGATGAAGATAGGAATATTGGCATTGCAGGGTGCATTTGCAGAGCATGAAGCATCTCTGGACAAATTACATATTCCACACTTCGAGATCCGTCAGGCAGATGATCTGCAGGACGATATGGATGGATTGATCATTCCGGGCGGCGAAAGTACAGTTATGGGAAAGCTTCTGAAGGAGCTTTCCCTGTATGAGCCACTCAAGGCGAAGATCGAGGCAGGTCTGCCGGTATTCGGTACCTGCGCCGGCTTGCTTCTTCTGGCAAAGGATATTGACGGAGAAGATGCACTTGGCTTCCGGACGATGAACATCGTAGCGCGCAGAAATGCTTACGGTAGACAGCTTGGCAGCTTCTTCGCAGAAGAAGAGTTCAAGGGAATCGGAACCGTCGGCATGACATTTATCCGTGCTCCGTATATTGAGAGCGTTGGTGATGGTGTCGATGTCTTGGCGACATGCGACGGCAAGATCGTAGCTGCCCGTCAGGGAAAACAGCTCGTGACAGCATTCCACCCGGAACTGACCGAAGATGTAAAAATTCATCAGTATTTTGTGGATATGATTTCGGAAAACTAAGCAAAACCACGAAAGAACCCTTTTTTCAAGGGTTCTTTTTTAATGCCATTTCTCTGATTGTATTTGCCCCTCACATCTAGTATAATTAAGTGATTTTGGATAAAAATCGGATTAAATATTACACAAGGGGGCAAATATGAGCAAAAGAGAAGACATTAAAAAAGTTCTGATTATCGGTTCCGGTCCAATCATTATCGGTCAGGCATGTGAGTTTGACTATTCCGGCACGCAGGCATGTAAAGCTTTAAGACAGCTCGGCTATGAGATCATTCTGGTGAATTCCAATCCTGCAACCATTATGACAGATCCTGGTATTGCGGATGTGACATATATTGAGCCATTGAATGTGACAAGATTGGAGCAGATTATTGCCAAGGAACGTCCAGATGCGATATTACCGAACCTCGGTGGTCAGTCGGGTCTTAATTTGTGTTCCGAGCTTGCAGCTGCAGGCATACTTGACAAATATAACGTGAAGGTCATCGGCGTTCAGGTAGATGCGATCGAACGTGGTGAGGACCGAATTGAATTTAAGAAAACTATGAACAAACTGGGAATCGAGATGGCGCGCAGTGAAGTTGCCTATTCTGTAGAAGAAGCACTTGCGATTGCAGATAAGCTTGGTTACCCAGTTGTTTTGCGTCCGGCCTATACAATGGGCGGTGCCGGTGGCGGACTTGTCTACAATGTAGAAGAGTTGAAGACCGTCTGTGCAAGAGGTCTGCAGGCAAGTCTGGTAGGACAGGTACTCGTTGAGGAGTCAATCCTTGGCTGGGAAGAGCTGGAGCTTGAGGTTGTCCGTGATGCAAAGGGTAACATGATTACGGTCTGCTTCATTGAGAACATTGATCCACTCGGCGTACACACGGGAGATTCCTTCTGTTCTGCACCAATGCTTACAATCTCTGAGGAATGTCAGAAGCGTTTGCAGGAGCAGGCATATAAGATTGTAGACGAAGTACAGGTGATCGGTGGAACAAACGTACAGTTTGCACATGATCCGGTGACAGATCGAATCATTGTAATCGAGATCAACCCTAGAACTTCCCGTTCTTCTGCACTTGCTTCCAAAGCGACAGGATTCCCAATCGCGCTTGTATCAGCGATGCTTGCAGCCGGACTTACATTGGATGAGATTCCTTGCGGCGTGCATGGAACCCTCGACAAATATGTTCCGGGTGGCGATTATGTCGTAATCAAGTTTGCCAGATGGGCATTTGAGAAGTTCAAGGATGCGCAGGACAAGCTTGGTACACAGATGCGTGCTGTTGGTGAAGTTATGAGTATCGGTAAGACTTATAAGGAAGCATTCCAGAAGGCAATCCGAAGCTTGGAGATCGGTCGTTACGGACTTGGCTTTGCGAAGGATTTCCATGATAAGACAAAGGATGAGCTGCTTGCAATGCTGGTAGAGCCAACCAGTGAGAGACAGTTTATCATGTATGAGGCACTTCGTAAGGGCGCGACAGTTGAGGAGTTATACAACCTGACGAAGATCAAGCATTACTTCATTGAGCAGATGAAGGAGCTTGTAGAAGAGGAAGAAGCACTGCTTGCAAAGAAGGGTGAGACACTCGACAAGGATACAATGGAGCAGGCGAAGAAGGATGGTTTCTCAGACCGTTACTTAAGCAAGCTGCTTGAAGTTCCAGAGGACGATATCCGCAATACCCGCCTTGGCTACGGCATTACCGAGAGCTGGGAGCCGGTACATGTAAGTGGAACTGAAGACCGTTCTTATTACTATTCAACTTATAATGCACCAGACCACACAACAATTACGAACAACAAGAAGATCATGATCCTTGGCGGTGGTCCAAACCGTATCGGTCAGGGTATCGAGTTTGACTATTGTTGTGTACATGCAGCCCTTGCATTAAAGGAGCTTGGATTTGAGACAATCATCGTAAACTGTAACCCGGAGACGGTTTCGACAGATTACGATACATCTGATAAATTGTATTTTGAGCCATTGACACTCGAAGATGTACTTTCGATCTACGAGAAGGAGCAGCCGGTGGGCGTCATTGCACAGTTCGGTGGACAGACACCGCTGAATCTGGCAGCAGACTTGAAGAAGAACGGCGTGCGTATCCTTGGTACATCCCCAGAAGTTATCGATATGGCAGAGGATCGTGATCTCTTCCGTGCAATGATGGAGAAGCTTGACATCCCGATGCCAGAAGCTGGCATGGCAACGAATGTTGAGGAAGCACTTGCTGTTGCTGAGAAGATCGGTTATCCGGTTATGGTTCGTCCATCTTATGTCCTTGGCGGACGTGGTATGGAGGTTGTCAGCGAGCCGGAATCTCTGAAGAAATATATGGCAGCCGCTGTTGGTGTGACACCGGACCGTCCAATCCTGATCGACCGTTTCCTGCGCCATGCAACTGAGTGTGAGGCAGATGCGATCGCAGATGGCAAGCATGCATTTGTACCAGCTGTTATGGAGCATATCGAGCTTGCAGGTGTTCACTCCGGTGATTCAGCATGTATTCTTCCATCCAGAGGAATTCCGGAGAAGCTCGTGGAGACGATCAAAGATTACACAAGAAAGATCGCAGAGGAAATGGGTGTCTGTGGTTTGATGAATATGCAGTATGCAATCGAGAACGACAAGGTATATGTACTCGAAGCAAATCCGCGTGCATCCCGTACCGTACCATTGGTATCCAAGGTATGTGGCGTATCTATGGTGAAGATTGCAACACAGATTATGACAAGTGAGTTAACCGGCAAGCCATCTCCGCTTCCAGAGATGAAGGAAGTAAAGCCGAAGTATTACGGCGTGAAGGAAGCCGTATTCCCATTCAACATGTTCCAGGAGGTTGACCCGGTATTAGGACCTGAGATGCGTTCGACCGGCGAGGTACTTGGACTTTCCACGAATGTCGGCGAGGCATTCTACAAGGCACAGGAAGCAACCCAGACAAGACTTCCGAAGGAAGGCACGGTGCTTTTTTCTGTCAGCCGCAAGGATAAGCCAGAGGTTGTAGATATCGCAAAGACATTTGAGAAATGCGGATTCCACATCGTAGCTACTGGTACTACTTATGAACTGTTGATCGCAAATGGTATTAAGGCGGACCGTATCAACAAAATGCAGGAAGGCAGACCGAATATCGTGGATGCTGTGATGAACGGCAAGATCCAGCTCATCATCAACACACCGGCAACACAGGAAGAGAAGGTGTTTGATGACAGTTATGTCCGCAAGACCGCGATCCGTGCAAAGGTTCCATATATGACAACGATGGCAGCCGCACGTGCAACCGCAGAGGGTATCGAAGCAGTCTTAAAATATGGTGAGATCGGTGTTATGTCATTGCAGGAGATTCATAAGGCAATCCAATAATCGACAAAAAAATGCGGTAAAATTCAAATAAAAAATGTATACTTGTATACATGCAAAAAGGAGGGTGTAAATTTCCATTTACATCTTCCTTTTTTTGTAAGTGTGTATTATAATAGCACTTGGTCACTAAATATAGTATTAAAATAAAAAAGAAAATACTATATTTAGTGTTTGAGAAAGTATTATAAAAAGGGAGTCAAATATAAATGGATGCAGTACACACAAACGTAATTAAGAGAAATGGCGAGGAAGTAAATTTTGACCTGGACAAAATCGTCAATGCAATCAATGCTGCAAACAAAGAGGTAGACCGGTTGCATCAGTTGAACGATTATCAGGTGCAGGCAATCGCCGATAACATTGCGAAACAGATCGAGATCATGACACATGCGATTCACGTAGAAGATATTCAGGATATGGTGGAGACCGGAATTATGGAGATGCGTGGATACGAGGTTGCCCAGAAGTATGTGCGTTACCGGTATAAGCGGGAACTTGCCAGAAAATCAAATACGACCGATAACGGAATCCTGGCTCTGATTGATCATATGAATGAGGAAGTCAATCAGGAGAATTCAAATAAGAATCCGGTCATTAATTCAACCCAGCGTGATTATATGGCAGGCGAGGTCAGCAAAGATTTGACGAAGCGTATGCTGCTTCCGAAAGAAATTGTGGAAGCACATGAGCAGGGAATTATCCATTTCCATGATTCGGATTATTTCGCCCAGCGGGAACATAACTGCGACCTGGTAAATCTGGAGGATATGTTGCAGAACGGAACCGTCATCAGCGAGACAATGATTGAGAAGCCGCACAGCTTCTTCACTGCATGTAATGTCACAACACAGATCGTGGCGCAGGTAGCAAGTAACCAGTATGGCGGACAGTCCTTTACACTTTCCCATATCGCACCGTTTGTCGATGTGAGCCGGAAGAAGATCCGCGAGCAGGTAATCGAGGAGCGGAAGATGTGTGGCGAAGCACTTGACGAGGAAGTGATCAGCAAGATTACAGAGAGCCGCCTGCGTGCAGAGGTAAAGAGCGGAATTCAGACGATCCAGTACCAGCTTATCACCCTTATGACCTGTAATGGGCAGGCACCGTTCGTCACGATGTTCATGTATCTCGATGAAGTCCCGGAAGGGCAGACACGGGATGATCTTGCAATGATCATCGAGGAAGTGCTGCAACAGAGAATCCAGGGTGTCAAGAATGAGAAGGGTATCTGGATTACACCTGCATTTCCGAAGCTCATTTATGTGCTTGACAAAGATAATATTACCGAGGATTCCAAGTATTGGTATCTGACCGAGCTCGCTGCGAAATGTACCGCAAAGCGTATGGTGCCGGATTACATTTCTGCGAAGGTGATGCGTGAGCTGAAAAATGGCGATGTCTATCCGTGCATGGGCTGCCGGTCATTTCCGACATCCGAGGACAGCCAGCGGAATCCGGATGGTACAAGAAAATATTACGGACGATTCAATCAGGGTGTTGTCACGATCAACTTGGTTGATGTTGCTTGTTCCGCAGAGGGACACATGGATCGGTTCTGGGAGATTCTCGAATCCCGTCTGGAACTGTGTCACCGGGCACTTCGATGCAGACATGAGCGTCTGCTCGGAACGGTATCCGATGTGGCACCAATCCTGTGGCAACATGGTGCACTTGCGAGACTCAAGAAGGGTGAGACCATCGATAAATTACTGTTCAATGGATATTCAACAATCTCACTTGGCTATGCAGGACTTTGCGAGATGTGCGTGCGCATGACAGGCAAGACACATACTTCCCCGGAAGGCAAGAAGCTTGCACTCGAAGTCATGCAGAAATTAAATGATAAGTGTAAAGAGTGGAAGGAAGCAGAGAACATCAGCTATTCCGTTTATGGTACGCCGATGGAATCTACGACATACAAATTCGCCAAGTGCTTGCAGAAGCGGTTTGGAATTATCAAGGGTGTTACTGATAAAAACTACATTACGAACAGCTACCATATCCATGTAACCGAACCGGTCAATGCATTCGACAAGCTGAAATTCGAATCCGAGTTCCAGAAGCTTTCCCCGGGCGGCGCGATCAGCTACGTGGAAGTACCGAACCTGCAGGATAATGTGGAGGCGGTTATCTCTGTAATGAAATTTATCTATGATAACATTTTGTATGCGGAGTTAAATACGAAGAGCGACTACTGCGAGATCTGCGGTTATGACGGCGAGATCAAGATTGTGACCGACGAGAACGGCAAGCTTATCTGGGAGTGCCCGAACTGTGGCAACCGTGACCAGAACAACTTGTTTGTAGCCCGAAGAACCTGTGGCTACATCGGAACACAGTTCTGGAATCAGGGTCGGACGCAGGAGATTAAAGACCGCGTACTTCATCTGTAAAAGACAGTTGTTGGGTCTGAAAAAAATTTTTTAGCCCCAAAAGCTAAAAATGTACAAAACTCTTTATGCATGTTGTAATAGAGACAAGTAAGGAACAGATGAAATACCTGTTTTCAGACTGTAGACAAAGCCCGTGGCAGATGCCACAGGCTTTTGTCTTTTTTGTGCGATATGGGGCATGGGGAATTGGAGCAAAGCCGGTGGATTTGGAGAAGATACTCCAAACCGGAAATGTTACTTAGAGCTGGAATTGGAGCAAAGTAAGCGAATAAGAAAAATTGCTCCAATTTTGGAAGGCAAGCAAAAAATAGACATGGAGCAATAAAGGAAAAAAGATAAAAATGCTCCAAGACAGAAGAAATATAAGAAAAATGCTCTTGCCTAAGCATCGCCAAGGTGCTAGTATGTATGAGTAATTTTGTTTTACGAATAAAATGTATATAAGTTTGTGCATAACTACTAATTCTAAAGCAGACCATTGAAGCACGCTGGCACTTAATGAGCGACAGCTTCATCGTCGCGAATTTAGTACCACTGCGTGAAGAAGTGAGCGGGAGCGCGTCTGCGTAGAAATAGTAGTTATGTGCAAACTTTAGAAAAACTATATGTAAAACAAGATGACTCATTAAAAAAGACAAAGGAGATAAGAACATGAAGCCGATCAAAGAAGGAAAAGTTCGCGAGATCTACGACAACGGAGACAGCCTGATCATGGTTGCAACAGACCGTATCAGCTGCTTTGATGTAATCCTGAACAATCAGGTAACAAAGAAGGGTACTGTACTGACACAGATGTCAAAATTCTGGTTTGATATGACAGAGGACATCCTTCCAAACCATATGATTTCCGTAGATGTAAAGGATATGCCGGAGTTCTTCCAGCAGCCACAGTTTGATGGAAACAGCATGCTCTGCCGGAAATTGAATATGCTTCCAATCGAGTGTATCGTAAGAGGTTATATCACAGGTAGTGGCTGGGCAAGCTACAAGGAAAATGGCACCGTCTGTGGCATCAAGCTTCCAGAAGGCTTAAAGGAGAGCGACAAGCTGCCTGAGCCAATTTACACACCATCTACCAAGGCTGAGATTGGTGATCATGACGAGAACATCTCTTATGAGCAGAGCGTAGCGCATCTTGAGAAGTATTTCCCAGGCAAGGGAAAAGAATATGCGGCAAAGCTTCGCGATTATACAATTGCCCTGTACAAGAAATGTGCAGAGTACGCACTTTCACGCGGTATCATCATTGCAGATACAAAGTTTGAGTTCGGTCTGGACGAGGAAGGCAATATCGTACTTGGTGATGAGATGCTGACACCGGACAGCTCCAGATTCTGGCCGGCAGAAGGCTATGAGCCGGGACATGGCCAGCCATCCTTTGACAAGCAGTTTGCACGTGACTGGTTAAAGGCAAACGAAGGTCATAACTGGACATTGCCACAGGATATCGTAGATAAGACCATCGACAAATATCTGCAGGCATATAAGCTGTTGACAGGAAAAGATTTATAAGACCCAATAATGAAGCGGCAGGATGAACAGTCTTGCCGCTTTTTTCAGTATAATACTTAGACGTATGGTTGGTGAATTCGTACAATCGAAAAATCATCCATAAAAAATAAAACCGGAAACGTATAATATATAGCAGGGGTTATGAGGGGACAGGTTATATGACAGAACATGAATTTTATACTGCCATAAAAGGTCTTGCAAAAGGAAATAAGGACATGCTCCACGCCATCTACGACGCATATGGACGGCTGATCTATACAATCGTTTATGACATCTTAAAGAATCGGGAGGACGCGGAGGATGTGACATCGGAATTCTTTATCAAGCTGATCCGGGTAGCGGGTACCTATCAGAAGAAGACATCGCATCGGGCATGGTTGATCCGGATTGCAAGAAATATGGCAATCGATCTGCTACGGAAGCGTGGGCATGAATATCTGTTGCACGAGACAGAAGATGCGCCACAGGATCAATTAGAAGAAGGCGGGACGGTGGAGACGGCATCTACCGTCGAAGAACATGTGGTATTGGCAGAGGATATGCGGCAGGCAATGCAGACGCTTTCCGACCGGGAGCGGGAAGTGCTGGATTTGAAGCTGGTGGGAGATCTCAAATTCCGGGAGATCGCAAAGACTTTAGGACAGCCGCTTGGCACGGTGACGTGGCTGTACAATCAGGGAATCAAGAAATTAAGGAGGTGTCTGAGAGAGTATGGAACAACAGAATAAATTAACCGAAGAAGAAAAAGCATATCAGGCACTTCGCACACAGGATATGCAGGACATGCCGGATCTGTGGAGCCGGATCGATGCGGGTTTTGAGGAGGAAGTAACAAAGCAGAAAACAGCTCGGAAAAAGAGAAGAACCAGGCAGTTTGTACTGGTGGCAGCAGCAATTCTGATCGTGATCATTGCGGTGCCGGTAGGTATCAGTTCGATGCGTAAATCGAATATGAAGGAAATGAAAACAGAAACGGTAGCAGATATGCATATGACAGAGGCTGGCAAGGATGAAATGGCAGATGAGGCAGATAGTGCACTGCCGAACATTGCAGATCAGACAGTGCAGGCAGACAGCGAAATTCAGGAAAGCGCAGATGCGAGCGTGAACCATATGGATGGCAATGGAGCGACGGAGGCACAGACGGATGCGGCGATAGCTGCAAATCAATCCGGAAACCAGGCTTCCGAAGAATGTAATGATGGAAATAATCAGATGAGCTATCAGACAATCACACAGGTGATTCTCACGCAGTATGATGCACAGGGAAAAATCGTTCAGCAGTTTGACAGCGAAGATACAGACGGTGCGATCGACAAGGTACAGTTTTTGCTAGAAACGTATCAGGTACTGGACTGGAAACCGGTGGATATGATAAAATCTGACATGCCATATTACCTGATGGAACTGAAACTGCAGGATGAATCGAGTGTTGCAAATGTTTATTATGAAGCAGAAAATACGGAAGGAAAGACCGTTGCAGATCTTATGACTGAATTACAGAAAATGAAAGAAATAAAAAAATGATGAATTTCATGCAACCTTTTTACCGGATATAGAGTGTTATATATGGAGCAAAAGAGTTCCCGCCGGGTAAAACTATGTCCGGTGCGGGGAGATAATTAAGGAGGACAGAGAATGGACAACAATCAGAACCAACAACCAAATGGCTATGGAATGCCACAGCCGAATATGCAGGCAGGAATGCCGGGACAGACACCACAGCCTGGCTATGGTACACCAGGCCAGACACCACAGCAGGGCTATGGAATGCCGGGGCAGGGAGTGCAGCCGGGTATGCAGGCAGGAATGCCGGGACAGACACCACAGCCTGGCTATGGAATGCCGGGACAGAACGTGCAGCCGGGATACGGCATGCCACAGCAGCCAGCCGGTGGGAATCAGCCGCCAAAGAAAAAGAAAACCGGACTGATCGTCGGCTTGATCATTTTAGCGGTAGTATTGATCGGTGGCGTCATCTTCGCATTTATGAAGTTTGGCAAGAAGGATGGAAAAGGAAGCAGTAAGGATGCAGAAGCGGCGAAGCAGACAGTTGTGGATTTCTGCGAAGGTATGAAGAACCGGGATATGGATGCAATCGTGGATGCATATTATCCGGATCTTCAGTCCAGTGTAGCGGACAATTTCTACACATCGAATGGTGTATCATCCGAAGATGAATTCTGGAATCACTATGATACCGTATTTGGCGGATACTCATTTGCATATACAGCATCTGACGCAGAAAAGGTATCAGATTCCAAGAGACAGAGCACGCTGGATATCGTCAATGCAGCATATAGTTTATCCCTGGATGCGGACACCATGTATGAAGTGGACACAGAGGAGACATACTCTGGTTCCAACGGGAAGATGGTACTGGCTGAGCAGATTTACCTGATTGAAGAAGATGGTAAGTGGTATGTGATCTACGCAGAGTCTACACAGAAGGAAAACACACTTGTAGCGGCTGCACCGGAAGATACAGAGGAAGATACGGAAGAGACAACCGAGGCAGAGGAAGAGACGACCGAAGCAACAACCGAGAGCGCTGCAAGCACAACACCGGTAAATGCAGATGGCTTTGACTGGGAGAATATGCAGTTTACAATGCTTGGAAAACCTTATAACCTTGCGACACTTACCTATGACGATATCTTAGCAATGGGTTATTCCATTGAAGATGATTACCTCGAGGAGGAACTCGAAGACAATCAGTATTCGATGAGCGCCCGTGCAGAGGCTGCCGACGAGTCAGATATGTATATCCGTTTCAAGAACTTTACCGGTGGAGGAACAAAGAAGGTTCCGGATTGTGAGATTCTTGGAATCGAGCTTAGCCGTGATGATTTTGATAACAAGTATGATGCAGCACTTGGAAATGGCATCACTTTTGGCATGACACCGGATGAGGTAAAGGCGGTCATGGGCGAGCCGACCGATAGTTATACGAGCGATACGAGTGATTACATGACACTGACATACGAAGAAAATGATGATGCATACGCAAGCAGCGTGGAATTCACATTCCAGGACGGTGTGCTCACGAAGTTCGATATGGAGAATTACAACTAAAATCGTTTCATGGAGGAATCAAGTTGGAAGACCATGCAGGGATTGCACAACTTGTTGAGATGTATGCATCGATGATCTACCGCATCGCATATACGCGGATGCAGAATGTCGCCGATGCAGAGGATATCACCCAGGAGGTTTTGCTCAAATATCTGAAAGCGGGCAAAACCTTCCGGGATGAAGAACATCGAAAGATGTGGCTAATCAGAGTGACAGTAAATACAATTAAATCAAATGTGACAAGTGCGTGGCGAAGACATACGGTTGCCTTAGATGATGTAACAGAACCTTCGTACGAGGCGTCAGACCTGCCGGTATTGAAAGAAAAGGTAGAGAAGCTTCCGGAGCGCTATCGACTGCCAATGTTTCTTTATTACTATGAAGAGCTATCGGTAAGGGAGATTGCGCATGTGACAAAAAGCACGGAGGGAACAGTGAAGTCGCTTTTGAGCAGGGGGAGAAAGATGCTCAGGGACGAATTGAAGGAGGATGGCTATGTCTGAGAACATGAAGAAGATATATCAAGCGTATGCGGATTCGATTGCACCCGCACCGGACATGCAGGAACGCCTGAAACGGCAACTGTATGCGGAAATGCAGGGAGAACGCCCCAGGAAACGAAACTATGGAAGAGGGCAATTCTCCCGGTGGTTGGTTGTAGCCTGTATGCTGTTCCTTGTGAGTGGCGGCTGTCTGATCTATGCGGTAATGGGCACCTCCGGACAGACAGGGAGGGCAGACGGCCGCTGGATCATCGGAGCTGACACAGGCGGAACGCGTCTGTTGGGAGAAAAGAATGTGGCAGATACGGATATTGAACGATATCCAGAGAAAGAAAAGCCATGGATCCTGCAGGAGATGCTGGAACTCGATTCCGTCATAGTGCTCTACAACACGGAAGATGGCAGTGGGGCAGGAAAGCAGATGCGCATGTCGGAGAATGAACTCCGTTCATTGTGCGAATCACTGCAGAGTGCAACAATCTGTGAGGAAGTAACAGCCGGTGCAATAGCAAGCGAGTCAGCAGTCCGCTATCAGGTACTGATACAGTATAAGCCATTTATCAGTTTTACGATTTATGATGGTAAGTATTTACAAATCGGGGACGAAACTACGATTTATAAAATAAAAAATTAATAAGTACCATAAAAAAGGAATCCTCCTTCGTATCTTATATAGAGGCTTTTGAAAACAAAGATGTATATAAGATCGAAGGAGGATTTTTTATGAGAAAACGAATTTTAGCAATGGCGTTAAGCATCTGTATGGCGGTGGTTGTATGTGGATGTGGAAACAAAAAAGAAGCAGATGAAACGCAGACAGGAAAGACAGATGTAACAGTTACTGGAGAGGATACAGTTCCTTCCGGTGACATGGCAGAGGAAGATTATGAAATGCAGGTGGACGGAATTATGCAGGAATCTGCAGCCAATATGGCGACAGCAGATTGCGAATCCGGCTTTTATGATGACTATCTGCAATGCCCGGATACAGAAGACTGGAACACAAATGAATATTCCTACACAGAGGAAAATCCATGGATGAATGTGCAGACCTCGCCACTTTCGACTTTTGCCGCCGACGTGGATACAGCAAGCTATACACAGATCCGGAGTGCAATCGAGAATGGCTACGACATTGATCCGTCGATGGTGCGTATCGAGGAGATGCTTAACTATTTCCATTATGATTATCCGCTCCCGAAAGGCAATGAAAAATTCGCCGTGTATACCGAGTATGCGGATTGTCCGTGGAATAAGGATACAAAGCTTGCCTTAGTTGCCATGAATACGCAGGCAATCGATTTCAAGGAGACACCGGCGTCAAACCTCGTGTTTCTGATCGACGTGTCCGGTTCGATGTTTGACGATAACAAGCTGCCGCTTGTGCAGCAGGCGCTTACTATGTTAGCAGAGAATCTGACTGAGAAAGACCGGGTATCTATCGTGACGTATGCCGGTTCGGACGAGGTTGTCCTGCAGGGTGTAAGCGGAGACGACTATCATGAAATCTCCTCTGCGATTGAAGGCTTGGAAGCGTATGGAAGTACAAATGGCAGCGCGGGGATTGAGACAGCGTATGCGCTAGCAAAGAAATATTTCATCAAGGGTGGAAATAACCGCGTGATTCTCTGTACTGATGGAGATCTGAACGTCGGGCTGACCAGTGAGGGACAATTGGAGAAGCTGATCACAGAGAAGAAGGATAGCGGTGTATTCTTAAGCACTTTTGGTGTCGGCTATGGCAATTACAAGGACAATAAGCTGGAACTGCTCGCGGACAAAGGAAATGGAAACTACGCGTATATCGATTCGATGTTTGAAGCAAAAAAGGCACTGGTCGATGAGCTTGGTGCCAATATGGTGACTGTGGCAAAGGATGTCAAATTACAGGTGGAATTCAACCCGGAGCAGGTGAAGGGCTACCGGTTGATCGGATATGAAAATCGTGTGATGGCGGCTGAGGATTTCGCGGATGACACAAAAGACGGCGGAGAGATGGGAGCCGGACACAGTGTAACCGCACTTTATGAGATCATCCCGGCTGATTCGGAGATGGAATTGCCGGAGACAGACTTGAAATACGGCGAAACTGCACAGGTTCTAATCTGTGGAACCGAAGATTATACCGATGAATTATTTACCGTCAATATCCGCTACAAAGAGCCGGATGGCGAGGAGAGCAAATTGGAATCCTACCCATGCAAGACAGAAAGCTACAACAAAGACGGCTCTGATAACCTGCGCTTTGCAGCCAGCGTCGCCGCCTTCGGAATGCTCTTGAAAGACAGCGAATATTCCGGCAGTGCAGACCTTGGCATGGTGTACACGCTTGCCAGTTATGCAGCCGGATCGGATGAATACAAGAAGGAATATCTAAGTTTGGTGAGAAACTATGGAGAGAAGCAGCCTGGATTCTCCGAGGATATAGTAGAATAATTGACGGTTTCAAATCATATAGAGAAAGATATTACAAACATAATTATATCAACACCCAGCAAGCATATCGGACAAATGGATTCCAAGAAGGGGCATTTGCGACCGCCGGTACTTAATGAGCACGAAGTGCGAATTTAGTACCGATGCGCGGAGCAACTAAGCGGAAGCGGCCCCGGATTGGAACCATTGTCCAATATGCCTGCGTTCGTTAGAAAAGTCCGTTAGAAAATAAACTTTACGTAATCCAAACCATTTGTTATAATACTTTAAAATGTTAAAGTATTGCGGAGGTAGAAACTCATGGGTATGAATGGAACTATGATGCAGTATTTTCAGTGGGATCTTCCTGCAGATGCATCCCTTTGGAAAGCACTGGCAGAGGATGCGGCAAAATTAAAGACCGCAGGGGTGACGGCAGTCTGGTTACCGCCGGCATATAAAGGCGCACAGGGAAAAGAAGATGTCGGATATGGTGTCTATGACCTGTATGATCTGGGTGAGTTTAATCAGAAGGGCTCTGTCCCGACAAAGTATGGTACGAAAGCAGAATACTTAGCAGCGATCAAGGCACTGCATGATAAGAAAATCCAGGTATATGCAGATATCGTATTGAATCATAGAATTGGTGCAGACGAGGTGGAGCAGGTGTCTGCGGAAGAGTTCAACGCGAACAGCCGGAATCAGATGGTAGGCGATTCCAAGACGATTGGGGCGTGGACGAAGTTTACATTTCCGGGAAGAAAAGGAAAATATTCTGATTTTACATGGAACTGGACACATTTTGATGGCATCGACTGGGATCAGGACAGAGCAGTCAAATCCATCTTCAAGTTTGCGGGAAAAGACTGGGACAAGGAAGTGGATTCTGAGCTTGGAAACTATGATTACCTGATGGGTGCAGATCTGGATTTTAATAATCCGGAGGTAACGGAGGAGCTTACCCGTTGGGGCAAGTGGTATACCAAGCAGACCGGCATTGACGGATATCGGCTTGATGCAGTGAAGCATATCAACAAATATTTCTATAAGGACTGGCTGCGTGCCATGAAAGAAGACGTCGAAAAGGATTTATTTGCAGTCGGCGAGTACTGGCACTGGGATGTCAATGTATTACAGGATTACATAAATGCGAACGAGAGCGAGTTAAGTCTCTTCGATGTGCCGCTCCATTTCAACTTCCATAATTGTTCGAAGGCACATGGCAATTACGATCTGCGCACGATCTTAGACGGTACGCTTGTAAAGGTGAATCCGATGAAGGCAGTAACCTTTGTCGATAACCATGACAGCCAGCCGGGACAGTCATTAGAGTCGTGGGTAGAAGATTGGTTCAAGCCGATGGCGTATGCAATCATCCTGCTTCGTCAGGAAGGATATCCATGTGTATTCTATGGCGATTACAAGGGAATCCCAACGGCGAAGATCAAGTCGAAGAAGCGGGAGCTTGACAAGCTGATGAAGCTTCGTAAGAATCAGGCATATGGCGCACAGCACGATTATTTCGATGATCCAAACTGCATTGGCTGGACACGCGAAGGCGATGAGGAACATAAGAATTCCGGTATGGCGGTTGTGATCTCCGATGGAACCGGCGGCACAAAGCATATGTATATTGGTAAGCAGTTTGCAGGATGCCATTTCGCGGATGCGATGGGAAATGCAAAATACAACATCAAGATTGACGAGGAAGGCTTCGGTGATTTCTATGTAAACCGTGATGCCGTGGCAGTCTGGGTGCACAAAGAGAATAAATAGGATAGCTCAATATGAGTAGGTGATGACATGGAAAAGACAATACGGACACAATTTGTAAAAGAATTTCTCGAAGCTGTACTCACGCTCGAATCGGTAGATGAATGTATGGATTTTTTTGAGGATGTCTGTACGGTGAAGGAAGTACAGTCGATTGCGCAGCGGTTTGCGGTTGCGAAGCTTCTGAAGGATGGAAAGACTTATGCGGAGGTAGCGAACGAGACAGGCGCTTCGACCGCGACGATCAGCCGTGTAAACCGGTCCTTAAATTACGGAAATGCAAGCTACGATAAAGTATTTGCAAGACTCGAAGAGAAAAATAAGGCATAAAAAATTGCTGTCTGGACACATAGCGGTTCAGACAGCATTTTCTTTTTAAGCGTCTGCACAAGCTCTTCCGTACAGACTGATCATGTAGAGTCCGGAAAGACCGACCAAAGCATAGATGACACGTGTGAATGCGGTCGCATCGCCGAAGATGCCGGAAACAAGATTGAAGTCGAAGAAACCAATCAGTCCCCAGTTGATCGCACCGATGATGGCAATTGTAAGAGCCACACAGTTTAATACTTTCATAACAAACCTCCATATACGTTAAAAATACAGAAATGTACTTTCTTACATCTATCATTTCCCGCTTCCGCAAAAATATACATCCGATATCAAAAAAGTGTTTCAAAACCGCAATATTGTTGTTATAATGTTATGTGGTAAAAATATGTTCAAAAATAAAAAGCATACAGGGAAAGGCCACGAAAGTGGAAAGGTACAGTCATGGGCGGTTTTTTTGGAGTTGCGTCAAAAGAGGATTGTGTATTTGATTTGTTTTTTGGAACAGATTATCATTCCCATCTTGGAACGAGACGTGCAGGTATGGCGGTGTATAGTGAGGAACATGGATTTGAAAAAGCAATCCATAAGATTGACAATGCACCATTTCGGACAAAGTTTGATAAAGAAGCAAATACCATGAAAGGTAACTTTGGAATCGGATGTATCTCAGATTATGAGGCACAGCCGATCTTAGTGCGTTCGCATCACGGTACGTTTGCAATTACAACCGTTGGCAAGATCAACAATGCACAGGAAATCATTGATACGATTTTGCAGGGAAGAACACATTTCTTTGAGATGAGTAACGGTGAGATCAATGCGACAGAGCTTGTGGCTGCGATTATCGATCAGAAGGATAATTTCATTGATGGTATCCGCTATGCACAGGAGATCATCGAAGGTTCGATGTCCATGCTGATCCTGACGCCGAAGGGCATCTACCTTGCAAGAGATAAATACGGAAGAACGCCGATCATCGTTGGTAAGAAGGATGGCGCATTCTGTGCAACCTTCGAGAGCTTTGCGTTCTTGAATCTCGGTTATTCGACTTACCGGGAGCTTGGACCGGGCGAGGTTGCCGTGATGACGAGCGATGCATTGAAGACTTTGGTTCTGCCGGGTAAAGAGATGAAGATCTGTACCTTCCTCTGGATCTACTATGGATATCCATCTTCGACTTACGAGGGTGTGAATGTCGAGGAGATGCGGTATCGCTGTGGGCAGCTTCTTGCAAGACGGGATAATGTCAAGCCGGATATCGTTGCGGGTGTTCCAGATTCCGGTACGGCACATGCAGTTGGATATGCAAATGAGTCTGGCATTCCATTTTCCAGACCATTTATCAAATACACGCCGACATGGCCACGTTCGTTCATGCCAACGATTCAGAGTAAGCGTAATCTGATCGCGAAGATGAAGCTGATCCCGATCGAGGAGCTGATCCGGGGTAAGAGCCTGCTGCTGATTGACGATTCCATCGTGCGTGGTACACAGCTTCGTGAGACGACAGAATATTTGTTTGAGAGTGGTGCGAAGGAAGTGCATATTCGTCCGGCGTGCCCACCGCTTGTATACGGATGTAAATACTTAAACTTCTCCCGTTCAAACTCTGAGATGGAGCTGATCACAAGAAATGTTATCGCAGAGTTAGAAGGCGGGGATGTCAGCGATGAAGTCTTGCAGGAGTACGCAGATTACACATCTGAGAAATACCAGAAGATGGTTGATAAGATCTGCGAGAAGCTGAAATTTACATCACTCCGGTTCCACCGCTTAGATGATATGCTTGAGGCTGTTGGAATCGAGCCGGAGAAGCTTTGTACATATTGTTGGAATGGAAAGGAATAAGACGATGTTAGGTGATATCGAATCAAAACCATGGGATTACAGAACGCTGCCGAACAAGATGCTGGAGCTCGTCAAGAATGTGGGCGATATGCAGCAGGAAGGCACCGGGTATTTTACAGATAGTGAATCCGAGATGTTGACAATCCTGAATTACTTGAATTACGGGGAGAAAACGAATATCACGGATTCGATGATCGAACAGATTGATCTGGCGATCAAGACAATGGAAGGACGTAAGCTTGCAAATCGTGACGACGATAGTTTCATCAAGCTTGACTTCTAATGAGGACAGAGGAACAAGTGCTTATTGCCATGTTTGAGGCGCTCATCCCGTGGTATGAAGCACATAAACGTGAACTTCCGTGGAGACAGGATAAGGAGCCGTACCATGTGTGGCTGTCAGAGATCATGCTGCAGCAGACGCGTGTGGAGGCAGTCAAGGAATATTACCGGCGATTTCTTACGGCACTTCCGACGATTGCAGATCTGGCGGAGGCACCGGAGGAACAGATCTTAAAGCTCTGGGAAGGACTTGGATATTATAATCGTGTGCGCAACCTGCAGAAGGCGGCGCAGACGATTTGTGCGGAATACACGGGAGTATTTCCATCGGAATACGCACAGATCCGGAGTTTATCCGGTATTGGCGACTACACAGCAGGCGCAATCGCGTCGATCTGCTTTGATGCACCGACACCGGCGGTGGATGGAAATGTATTGCGCGTGTATAGCCGGCTTCTGGCGGATGACGCAAACATTGATCTGCAGACAACGAAGAAGCGCATCACGAGAAAACTGCAGGAGACGTATCCGCAGAAGAATCCGGGAATCGCGACGCAGGCACTGATGGAGCTTGGTGCGACTGTCTGTGTGCCAAATGGTGCACCGCGGTGCGATGTATGTCCGGTAGCGGAGATCTGTCAGGCACGAAAGCAGGACACATGGAGAAATCTGCCCGTCCGCAGTGAGAAGAAGAAACGAAAGATTGTGGATAAGACAGTATTTATCCTGCTTACGGAAGATACCGTGGCACTGCATAAGCGCAGCACAAGCGGACTTCTGGCAGGCATGTGGGAATTCCCGAATGTGGATGCAAAGCTTGACAAGCAGGCGGCGGTAACACAGGTAACCGGCTGGCAGGCAGAACCGTTGGATCTTCTGATGCAGACAAGCTACACACATATATTCAGCCATGTGGAATGGCATATGACAGCGTATTATATCCGATGTCGGAAAACAAATAAAAAATGGAAGTGGGTAACAAAGGAGAGTCTGGACGAGACGTATGCATTACCATCTGCGTTTCGTCCGTTTCGGGAACAGATCGAGAACTTGTAGGTAAAATTAAAAATTAGGAGGAAACATCATGAACGAAGTGAATGATTTAGGATGTTTCCGACGACCTGCCGCCGAACGAATGTGAGGGGGCGATACATATTATAGCAGGAGGATTGCGAATGGAAAAAATCAGGAAAGTATGTGGCATGCTCAGTATCAAGAACTTTTTGCTCCTGACGGTTGCGGGAATCGTCAACGCATTTGGCGTTGTTATATTTTTAGCCCCCGTCAAACTGTATGATAGCGGTATCTCGGGAACTGCTATGCTGGTGTCCCAGCTCACACCGAAATGGATCAGTCTTTCCCTGGTTTTGATTCTCTTAAATATTCCAATCTTCTTACTTGGGTTAAAGCGCGAGGGCGTGGTATTTACAATCTATGCGATTTATGCGGTTTTGATCTATTCCATTGTTGCGTGGATCATCACAGATATTCTACCGGTGGATGTGACGATCGTATCCCCGCTTGCCGGAAGTGATTTGTTTCTGTGTGCAATCTTCGGCGGTATTATCTCCGGCTGCGGAAGCGGACTTGCGGTACGGTTTGGCGGCGCGATGGATGGTATCGATATCATAGGCGTTATGTTCGCGAAGAAGCTTGGGTTAAGTCTCGGTTCGTTCGTAATGGCATACAATGTAATCTTATATATCATATGTGGAATTGTGCTTGACAGCTGGATTTTGCCGCTTTATTCGGTTGTGACTTATGCGGCGGCATCCAAAACGATTGACTTCTTCGTGGAGGGCTTCGACCGTTCCAAGGCAGCCTTTATCGTGACAGAACATCCGAAGCATGTGTGCGAGGCACTTTCCGCCGCATTTGAAAACGGTATCACAACGATTGATGCGAAAGGATATTATTCGAATACCGACCGCACGCTGGTGTATTTCATTGTGAACCGGTTTCAGGTCGGCAAGATGCGAAATCTGGTACATAGCATTGATCCGTATGCGTATATCGCAATCAATGATGTGGCAGACATCTTCCCGGCGACAAACCTGAACGACCTGAAGGGTGAAAATAAATTGGATGATACAGGAGATTCCGATGATGCAGAATAAGGAATCCCGTGAAAGAGATAGATGTAAAGGAGTAAAGTCAGCATATGTATTATGTACCGGAAGGAACAACCCGTTGTGGGTATTATGAATGTGAAAGCTGTGGAGAGAAATTCCTGTCTCTGCAGACGATGGAGCATATCAACTGTCCATACTGTGAGGCGGAATTTGATCCGGAGATCGGACCGGATGAGGCTATGCAGGTGGCTGAAGACACCGCAAAGCTGATACAGGTATTGGAGGGCGAGGATGTCGAGAAGATGGACGCATTACTCAGTCTTGCCATTACCGGTGGAAATTTCGAGTGGATATAATGCGTGCACAGATGAAGCAATCAGCTAGATTCGCAAGTGAATCAGCAGATTGGAAATGCATGTTCGGGAGGAGACATCTACATGATAGCAGTATTAGGACCGAAAGGGACATTTTGCGATAAGTCCTATGAAGAATATAATAAGAAATATGAGGAAGTACACGGGAAATCATTAGAACCGCTTTATTGTCCGACAATTGACGATGTGTTCGAACAGCTCTGTACGAACGAAGCGTGTGAGTATGCGGTTGTTCCGGTAGAAAATATGCTGGATGGCTATGTGCAGCGGACACTTGACCTGTTGCTGGAGAAAAACGTCTATATCGTCGATGAAAATCAGGTGGCAGTCCAGTTTTCACTGCTTGCCAATGCAGAGAAGATAGAAGATATCCGGAAGATCTATGTGCAGTTCAAGACGAACGGGCAGTGCAGACAGTTCCTGCATACCCTGCATGACGCAGAGATTGTAACGACGAACAGTAACATGGAATCTTATTACAAGATACAGGATGAACCAGGAACAGCGGCAATTGTACCACATCATGTGATACAGGCGGGCGATGTGCGCGTGCTTGCAGAAGATGTGACAGATGCAAAGGGCAATCATACCCGTTTTATCATCCTGCGCAAGGGCGTGTTAGACGTGGAGAATCCGGACCTTGAAAAGCAGTTAGAAGAGCTTGTAAGTAACGAGAAAGGGTTGGATGCAGATGCGGATGGCACAGAGAAAGCCGCGGAGCTTACACGGGAGAAAGTACGAATCCCGGTCTATATCATGCCTGCCACCGACCGGCCCGGAATCCTGTTCGATATCCTGCGCCGGTTCTATGACAAACGCATCAACTTGATCTCAATCATGTCCCGTCCGACAAAACAATCGATGGGAACCTACAACTTCTACATCGAGATCGACTGCCTGACCGAGCGGCTCGAAGTTGTTGTCGAGACACTGAGACAAATCCAAGTGTATAACGATATTAAGATACTTGGAGCATACAAGGAACATTAGATAAGCCAGGCATCATATAAGATAAGTGTTTATGGAATCATGGCAAACCTGATGAAATATGGCAGAGCTGCATCCACAGAACAGATTGTAAAGCAGACCGTTGAAGCACGCTGGTACTTAATGAGCGACTGTTTTTTGTCGCGAATTTAGTATCCACTGCGTGCTGAACCGAGCGAGAGCGCGTCTGCGTACAATTGTTCTGCGGATGCAGCTTCTCAGAAGAATAATCAGGTTTGCCATGATTCGGAAACAGAGTAAAAAGGAGGCGAGGCGTACCGGACATACGGTGCGGCAACGATGAATAAGGATTTAACAGTAGGGAAACCGGAGCGTGTATTGTGGAGGTATTGCATTCCGTTACTTGGAAGCGTCATTTTCCAGCAGCTTTACAACATTGCAGACAGTCTGGTCGCAGGAAAATATGTTGGTAAAAATGCACTTGCAGCCGTGGGAAATTCTTATGAGATTACATTGATTTATATGGCGTTTGCATTTGGCTGCAACATGGGGTGTTCCGTCATTGCGGCGCAGTTTTTCGGGGCGAAGAATTACCGGAAGATGAAGACGACCGTCTATACGACGTTTATATATTCGGCGGTGCTGTGTCTGATTCTGACACTGACCGGACTTTTTGCGGGCGGCGCATTGCTGCATCTGATACACACACCGGCAGATATATTTGCAGATTCCAAGCTGTATCTGGACGTGTATACCGGCGGACTTGTATTTTTGTTCTTCTATAACATTGCAACCGGTATATTCTCGGCACTCGGAGACTCGAAAACACCGTTTATATTCTTAGCTTTTTCATCGGTATCGAACGTATTTGTAGATATCCTGTTTGTAAAGAGCTTTCATATGGGCGTGGCAGGTGTCGCGTGGGCGACATTTATCTGCCAGGGCGTAAGCTGTATCCTGTCCGTGATCGTTGTGCTGCTCCGGCTGCGTAAGATCAAGGATGAACACGAAGGACATCAGAAGGTGCAGGTATTCTCCGGAGAAATCTTCGGTAAGATGCTGAAGATCGCGATACCAAGTACCCTGCAGCAGGGCTTCGTGTCAATCGGAAATATCATCATCCAGAGTATCATCAACAGCTTCGGCTCAGACGTGATCGCAGGATATGCGGCAGCCGTGAAGCTCAATAACATGGTCATCACGACATTTACGATGCTTGGAAACGGCGTCTCGAATTTTGCGGCACAGAATCTTGGTGCACAGAAGATTGAACGAATCAGTCAGGGCTGCAAGGCAGCACTGAAGCTGATCTTTCTTACATGCGTGCCGGTTGTAATATTGTATCTTACGTGCAGCGGCAGTCTGGTGCAGCTTTTCATGGATGAAAACAGTATCGAGGCGAAGAAGGTCGGTGTTGAATTCTTGCATATATTAGCACCATTTTATTTTGTGGTGTCGGTCAAGCTTATTACGGACGGTGTCCTGCGGGGCGTTGGAGCAATGAAGCAGTTTATGGTTACAACATTTCTGGATCTGTTTCTGCGTGTGATCTTAGCCGCGCTTTTCTCAAGGGAATGGGGCAGCACCGGAATCTGGCTTGCATGGCCGGTCGGGTGGACGATCGGAACGACATTATCTGTAATCTTGTACCAGAGTACCGTCAAAAAATTAAAGAGCGCAAATAAAAAGAATGAAATAGAAGCGAAAGAGGTGACAGAATGAACGATCAGGAACCAATCGGACAGGTAGCAAGCAGTAAGGAAGAGATTCTTGCGTCACTCAAGGAACATGGATATCGTCTGACAGAGCAGCGCAAGCTGATCGTCGACATTATTGCAAATGAAGAATATACTTGTTGTAAGGAAGTTTATTTTCTGGCGCATAAGCGAGACAACAGCATTGGAATTGCGACCGTGTACCGCATGATCAATACGCTCGAGGAAATCGGTGCGATCAGCCGGAAAAATATACAGAAGAATAATTGTAGTGGCAGATGCTGTGATATGAAGGGCGGCTGTACGGTCGTCACAGAGGAGAGCAAGCAGATTATCCTGACAGAGGAGGATATACAGGAGGCTTTGAAGTATATCATGGAGAAAAACGGATATGCGAATGTGGACGAGATCAAAGCTGTTCTGGTAAATCAGCAATGAGTAAACGAAGAAATTATGATGAGGGTACACATGGGAATCAGCTGCGCGGTGTGCTGTGCGTACTGGTTGGCGCAATCTCGTGGGGATTTTCGGGTGCCTGCGGACAGTTTTTATTTTCGCACTACAACATCAACACGGCATGGCTTTCCTGTATGCGCATGCTTGTCACCGGTGTGATCCTCACAATTGCATATATTATCCGCGAGCGAAAAGCGGCATTTGATATATTCAAATCGACACGGGATTTCTTCGGAATCATCCTGTTTGCGATTTTCGGCGTGGGTCTGTGCCAGTATGCATATTTAGAGGCGATTCATCATACGAACGCCGGGATTGCAACGGCACTGCAGTATCTGGCACCGGTGATGGTGCTGATCATATCCTGTGTACGCAGATTGCGTCCGCCGAAGTTTCGCGAGATCGTGGCGGTGCTTCTGGCGGTTGGCGGTACATTTCTCATCGCAACGCATGGAAATATCCATCAGATGAGTATCTCGAAAGAGGGACTGAAGTGGGGATTGCTTGCGGCGTTTGGGTTCTGCATGTATACCCTGCTTCCGGAGCGGATGCTAAAAAAATGGGGCAGTCAGCCGGTCGTTGGCTATGGCATGCTGATCTGTGGCGTGGTATATAGCTGTATCGTCAAGGTATGGACGATTCCGGTGCATCTCGATTTCCATGGAATATTAGCAGTTGCGGCGATGATTTTGATCGGAACGATGATGTCGTTTTTGTTATTCCTGCAGGGAGTACATGACATCGGCCCGGTGCGTGCCAGCATGATCTCCAGCGTGGAACCGGTTTCGGCAACACTTTTTTCCGTGTTGTGGCTTGGAACGGTCATGACGACGATGGATCTGGTAGGTATGGCATGTATTTTAGTGATGGTAATTATACTGTCCGTAAAGGAGTAACAAAAGCGTATAGGAATTCCCGGAATGTATAGATAAAAAAACATTTACAATCACGCGGGGAATAGGGTATTATAAAATTAATGTATTGGTTCGGGATCTACGCATAGAGAGAAAGGGAAAAATATGATATATACAGTTACATTTAACCCGTCGCTGGATTATATTCTGGATTTGACGGAATTCGAACGCAACCAGGTGAATCGTACGACAGGTGAGAAGATTCTGCCGGGCGGCAAGGGCATCAACGTATCCATCGTACTGCAGAATCTCGGTATCGATAACCGGGCAATCTGTTTTACATCGGGATTTACCGGGGAAGCTTTGAAAGCGCTGTTGATGCAGCGTGATATGAACGCGGATTTTATTGATATTGCAAATGGACTGACGCGTATCAATGTCAAGATGCGCTGTGGCGATGAGACAGAGGTAAACGGACAGGGACCGGAGATCAAGAGCGAGGATATCGCAGAGCTCTATGAGAAGCTTGGATATCTGGATCAGGATGATTATCTGGTACTTGCAGGCAGCCTGCCAGACTGTATGTCCAAGACAACGTATATGGATATCATGCAGATGCTGCAATATAATAACAACAAGATTATCGTGGATGCGACCGGAGAACTGCTCACGAATGTTCTTCCGTATCACCCATTTTTGATTAAGCCAAACCGTACCGAGCTTGGAAACCTGTTCGGTGTGGAAGTAACAACGATGGATCAGGCAGAGATGTATGCGAAGCAGCTGCAGGAGCGTGGCGCGAGAAATGTGCTCGTCTCCATGTCGTATCAGGGTGCAGTCCTTGTGACAGAGGATGGCAGAGTGATTCGCGCAGCCGCACCGAAGGGACAGGTGAAGAACTCTGTCGGTGCCGGTGATTCGATGCTTGCCGGATTCCTGGCAGGTTATATCGAGCGTGACGATTATGAGTATGCGTTGAAGCTTGGTATCTGTGCCGGAAGTGCCAGTGCTTTTTCCGAGGAGCTTGCAACGAAAGAAGAGATTGATACGTTGTTTCAGACGCAGATGGCGTAATAATAACAAAAAGCACAGTCCAGTTTGGATTGTGCTTTTTTATGGAGAGTTGTGATATAAAAAATGTTGTGCAAACAGAGAGTACATAGTGGAGGGGAAATTGCAATGATTAAAGACATAATGACTGCAAATGAATTGGTTACGCCAACTCAAAAAGAAATAAATGTTCTAAAAGAAAATTTTCCATCATGTTTTAGTGCTGATGGCACTTTTGACGTGATAAGATTTTCTGAGTTTTTGAAGGATAAAGTGGACATTTCTCATGAGGGATACGAATTAAAGTTTTTAGGCAAGAACTACGCCAAAATGCTTGCATCACTTGATACAGAAACTGTAATTGTTCCAGATGAGGCGCACAATAGTCTTCCTGAAAATGCAAATAGTGAAAATGTATATATTAGCGGAGATAACCTTGATGGCTTAAAACATCTGCTTAAATCATACGCAGGACAAGTTAAGTGCATCTACATTGATCCTCCTTACAACACAGGGTCTGATGGATTTGTTTACAATGATAAGTTTAACTTTACAGCAGAAGATCTTACTGTAAAGCTTAGTATTGATGAAACTCAGGCAAATCATATTATTGACATGACAACGCATGGAAGAGCTTCACATTCTGCATGGCTTACTTTTATGCTTCCTAGACTACAACTCGCAAGAGATTTATTGGATAAAGATGGTGTGATTTTTATTTCTATTGATGATAATGAAGTTAGCGATTTGAGATTGCTTTGTGATGATATATTTGGTGCAGAAAATTTCATTTCATGTCTCTCTATTGAAAATAATCCAAAAGGACGAAAAAACTCTGATTTTATTGCTGTTAGTTCAGAGTATTGTTTGATTTATTCGAAGAATAAGGATGTTGCACATTTTATAGAAAATGTTCCTAAAGCCGCTAGTGATATGACTTTAGACGAAAATGGAAATTATGTGCATAACAGTGGTAAAAGAGTGTTGGTAGGGGAGAATTGTTTTAATAATTTGGTTACTAATGTTGAGTCGGATAAAAATTATTCTGTTTATTATAAAAAAGAAACAAATGATCTTGTAATTAGAAAAGATAATATAGGAGAGGTAGATAACGAATTGCTCGCTGCGGGGTATATTAGATATGCTTCCGTTAGAGAAGGTTTACTGATAGAAAATACTTATACTGAAAAAAAATTTATAGAATTATTTGAAAATGATGCGTTGGAGTTTACTGCAGAGAAAATATATGAAAAGAACTATGCTGATACTATTAGAATGAAAAGTCAGCTGGTAAATCGAAAATTTGAAGCTATTGTAAATGGAGTCAAAAAAGATTATAGTATGGAACTTACAACTACTGGTGCAAGAACGTATTTAAAACAATTGTTAAATACAGAAGTGGCAGTTTTTTCTACGCCTAAGAATATGGGATTTTTAAAACTTCTATTTACATTGTTTGAAGATGATGAATTTTATGTGTTAGATTTCTTTTCAGGCTCAGCATCATCAGCTGATACAGTAATGCATTTGAATGAAGACCAAAACAAAAAAATACACTTTATTGCAATCCAGCTAGCAGAAGACTTAGATTATAAGTTGGCAAATGCCACTGGTGATGTAAAAAAAACTGTAAAAAATGCCATAGATTTTCTTGATAGACAAAATAGACCACATACATTAGATTTTATAGGAATTGAGAGAATTAAAGCTTCAGCATTAAGAATTAAACAGGATAACCCTGATACCACAGCAGACCTTGGATTTAAGCATTATACATTAGCAGAGGTAAATCAGACCACATTAGATAAGATAGAAAAGTTTGACAACAGTGGATTTATTACTGATACAACTATATATGATGAATTTGGTATTGCAACGGTGCTTACAACTTGGTTGGTACATGACAATTATGGATTTGTAAACAATTGCAAAATGGTAGACCTTACAGGATATGTAGCATACTGGTGTGATAATCATTTATATCTTATCAATCCGGGACTTAGTGAAGAAGCAATTAAGTCTCTTGTTGAAAAATACAATAGTGAAGGTGCATTTAATCCTCAAAATATTGTTCTCTTTGGCTATAGTTTTAATTATGTGGAAATGGAAAATTTGAAAACAAATGTTAAGATTCTTCGCGATTCTGAGAAGAACTTAAAAATCAATCTTGACATCAGATATTAAGGGGGTGCAGGTTTTGGAACTAATACTAGAACGAGGATTAGAGCATCAACAAAAAGCTGTTGATGCCATAATTTCTGCCCTTAATGGGATTACGATGATAAAGCCTTATCTTGCTTATGAAAATCCCACATTTGACAGAAAAGAAAAACGTCTTGAGCAAAACATAAAAGACGTTCAAGAAAATATTCGTGCAGATTATCAAGGCTGTCTTGATGATGGAGATTACTTAAACCTTGATATTAAGATGGAAACAGGAACTGGAAAAACATATGTATATACCCAAACTATCTATGAAATGCATAAAAAGTTTGGCTTTAATAAGTTTATTATTGCTGTACCATCACTTCCTATTAAAGCAGGCATATCACAGTTTATTGGTGACGGATATGTAAAGCATCATTTTTCTGATACGTGTGGATATAACTGTGATATTGAGTTAGGTATATTAGAAAGTGTAAAGAAAAAGAAAAAAGGTTTTTTGGCTATGCCACCTGCTGTCCGTGACTTTGTAACTGGTTCATTTCAGAATTCAAACAAGATATATGTATTGCTTGTCAATATGCAGTTGTTGACAAATGGTAATATGCTTACAAGATCAGATTATGATTATTTGGTTGAAGGATTTTACAGACCTTTTGACGCATTGAAAGCAACAAAGCCGATTGTAATTATTGATGAACCACATAGATTTTCTCGTGATCAAAAAGCATATAAAATCATAGTTGAGGAACTGTGTCCACAGATGATTATTCGTTATGGAGCTACCTTCCCAAACGTAATTGTTGGTAAAGGCAGAAACAAAGCTACTTTGAAAGATTTTAATAATCTAGTGTATGAGTTGAATGCTTGCGATTCCTTTAATCTAAACTTGATTAAAGGTATTACAAAAGAACATGTTGAACCCTTATCTAAAAAGGAAGAAAAAGTTAAGTTGTTGTCTGTGAAATCAAAGACTTCCGCTACGTTCCGATTCGAAAAACGTGGAAAAGAAACAAAAACATATACACTTACGACAGGTGATTCGTTATCTGTTATTGATTCATCTTTCGAAGGGCTCACAATAAGTGCTATTGGTAAAAATTTTATTGAATTAATAAGTGGACAAGTGAAATTTCAAGGCGAAGAATTCAATACAGATATCTATTCATCATCTTACCAAGAACAAATGTTAAGATTAGCAATTCGGCGACATTTTGAGACAGAACGTCAAAATTTCTCTGGCAGACAATTTAAAATTAAAACTTTAGCATTATTTTTTATAGATGACATTACCTCTTATCGTAATTCTGATGATGGTAAAGAAGCATATTTGAAAGTGATGTTTGAAAAACTTTTACTTGAAAAAATTGAAGAATTATTGAGAATACTTCCTGATAGAGAACAGGAATATAAAGACTATCTTGAAGCAAGTAAAGCTGATATCTCCGCTTGCCATGCAGGTTATTTTGCACAGGACAACAGTGATTCAGATGAAGCTATTGCAAATGAAGTTGCTGATATTCTCCACAACAAGAAAGAGCTTATTTCCCTACGTAAAAAAGATGGTTCATTCAATACAAGAAGATTCTTGTTTTCTAAATGGACACTTAAGGAAGGCTGGGACAATCCTAATGTTTTTACAATTGTAAAATTGCGTTCTAGTGGGAGCGATAACAGCAGATTACAAGAAGTAGGTCGTGGACTTCGTCTACCTGTTGACGAAAATGGTAATCGAATTTCTAATGAAGAATTTAAACTTAATTATATTGTGGATTTTAAAGAAGCGGATTTTGCTCAAGAACTTGTTGATGAAATAAACGATGAATTACCAGAGACGCATACGATTACAGATGACATTCTTAAAAGGGTAGCTGAAAAACGTGGCGTGGATTCTAATGCTTTATTCTTTGAATTGGGAACAAAGGGGTATATTAATATGAATCGTGAAATAATTGCCGATAAGAGAGATACTTTCTTTGCCGATTATCCTGAATTTGCTATAGGTGTGGATAGCAACAAGGTTATTGATGTCAACAAGAATAAAAAAGAAGAAATCCATGTAAGAAAAGCTGTATACTCTGAACTAAAGGAGTTATGGGAACGTATTAACCACAAATATTATTTGTTTTATGATGCAGACTTGTCTAATGAAATACCACAGACACTTCATGATATTCTGAGAAAGACTGGAATTTTGGGTAATGTTACTTTGGAAAGCCATAGGGATCAAATTGTAACAAAGGGAAATATTATGGATGTAATAGAGGATTCGGGTGTATCATATTCCGTAAAACGCTCTATTCCTTACAATGAATTCTTAAAGAGAATTAGTCAGCAGACAAGTATTCCTATTAGAGAACTCCACAAAGCTATGTGTGAGCTTTCTAAGGAAAAAGATATTCCGGATGAATACATCAATGAATATTCTGTTGCTAATATTGTTTCAGCTTTTACTGATTGGCGTATAGAAAAAATGCAAATGCGATTTAAGTATAAACGTTCTGCACAGCCTGTGACTGAAACAGCTTTAACTTATAAAGATGGTTCGCCCAGAGATGTTATTAAACAAGGAAATGTAGGTACTAAATTTGTTGAAGGTACACCTTCAGATAAATATTTATATGATAAAATTGTGTTTGATTCACCTCTTGAAAAGACTAACATTACGACTGATATAGACGAAGTTGTTGTATACGGGAAAATACCAAAATCAAGTGTTGCAATTCCTACAATAGTTGGTGAAAACTATAGTCCAGACTTTATGTATGTTGTAAAGCATAAGGATGGAACTAAGGAATTGAATATTGTTGTCGAAACAAAATTGGTAGAAAACAAATCCACACTTCGAGGAATTGAAGATGCTAAGATAAAGTGTGCGGAAGCTTTCTTCAAGCAACTCACTATTGATGGCTATACAGTTTCATTCCATACACAGTTAAGTAATAAGAAAGTTAAGCAAATTATAGATGATGTAATAGCGGATAAAGGGGGGACAAGTGTTTGAATAAAGATAGTTTACGAACAGAAATCCGTAACCTAATATTATCTAAGCGTGAAGATGATTGGTGGGACTTTAAAATAGAACATCATCATGATAAGGCGGAATTGGTACATGATATTTTATGCATGGCAAATAATCGTCCAAGAAAAGACTCATACATAATTTTCGGTATTGATGATACAACCTTCTCAGTTGTAGGAGTCGAAAACGATCCAAACAGGCGAAACCAACAAGGCATTACCGACATTTTAAGAAGTGTTATATTTGCCGGAGGTGTTCGCCCTCGTATTGAGATTCAAACTGTTTGCATAGATAATCACGAGGTTGATGTTTTGATTATTAAAGATAGCTTTGATGTTCCGTACTATTTGGAAAAGGACTATCAGGATAAAGATATAAAAAACAACGATGGTAAAAGGTATGGAAAAATTGTTAGAGCATATCACATTTATACAAGAGTTGTGGATAATAATACTGCAATTGACAAACAAGCAGACATAAATGATGTTGAGTTTCTATGGCGTAAAAGGTTTGGAATTGAATGTTCTATAATAGAACGCCTTCACATTCTCTTATCTGAAACTGATAAATGGTTTTTTGATTGGGGTAATAAGAAATGTTGTTATCACGCTGATCATCCTGAGTTTCAAATAATTCAGATAAATGATATGCAACAAGGCTGGGAGCCGGCTGCAGCATTTTATACTCATCCAGTAATGCATTTAGCAGGATTAAATATTACATACCATAATACTGTGATTTACGAGACGGAATTATGGGCATTCGATCAGTTCCGCAAGTTTTTGCCTAAAGCAGAGAATTCTTTGGTTGGTCAGCATGCTAATTTCTGGTACACCTACTATACGCTTGATTCTATCGAAGGAAAAATGCTTAAGATTTTCACACACGGTAACTGTGATATTTCAAGCAGAGAGCCAAACTACAATCAATTATTGGTTTTTGAAAATGAAGAGGATAAGCAATGTTTTGATTCATTTATCTTAGATCATTTTGACGATCATACTGCCGAGGAGATTATGGAAAAATACCAATATCAGATTCAAGAAGATAATAATACAAACTTAGGAGGGAAAATTTATTCTGCTTTTCAGGTTGCTAAGATAGCATGGCTATACGAAGATTGGTTAAAACAAAGATAATCTCACATACCATTTTGATATTTGATATAGAAAACAACAAAGACAACCCTACTGGAGTATTTTTGACTCTAATAGGGTTGTTGCCTTTTTGTTCCCAATTGAAGGCGTCTCTCAAAAATTAAAAATTCATTCAATACCCTGAGTGAACTCCTCAAAAGTATTTTTTTGTTTATATTTTATGTCTGTTATCTTTGCTGACGGCAAGTTGACGGAATTTGACTGAAAATTGGAGAAAAATGAAAGAAAATGATTGACAATGACGGAAAATGGCGTTACTATATAGAAAAGTTGAACGAAAATGAAACAAGATGAACGATTTTGACGGAAAGGAGAAACATGTTAGGAGAAGAAAGACAGCAGGCGATACTTGCAGCAGTAGAACAAAGACACAGCGTTTCCGTACAGGAACTGATGCAGCTTCTTGATATTTCCGAGTCCACGATCCGGCGGGATCTGAACGCACTGGATAAGGAAGGCAGACTGGTGAAGGTACATGGCGGTGCGATGGCAATCGGCGGAAGCTTCCATGTGAAGGACGATGCGGTGGAATACCGGAAGGAGATCAACCGGGAAGAAAAGATTGAGATTGCCAGATATGCGGCAGCATTGATCAAGGATCAGGATGTGGTGTATATGGATGCCGGAACGACAACCGAGCTGATGATTGACTATATCACAGCGAAGAATGTGATATTCGTCACAAACTCATTTGCACATGCAAAGCATTTGTCACAGAAAGGCTATACGACATATATCCTTGGCGGTGAGTTCAAGCCGGTCACAGAAGCGATCGTTGGAGAAGAAGCAATTATCTCCTTGGATAAATATAACTTCACGAAAGGCTTCTGGGGTGCGAACGGCGTGACGAAAGGCAACGGATTTACAACACCGGATGTCAAAGAAGCAATGGTGAAGAAGAAATCCATGCAGAAGACGAAGGAGCGCTATGTGCTGTGTGACAGCAGCAAATTCGGCGAGATTTGTTCGATAAGTTTTGCGGAATTCAAGTCTGCAAGGATAATTACAACGAAGATTGAAAATAATGAGTACAGAGGAATAAAGAATATCACGGAGGTGAGCGTATGATTTACACTGTTTCATTTAATCCGTCTCTCGACTATGTGCAGGATCTGGATTGTGTGAATCTTGGATATGTCAACCGTACCAGCGGCGAGAAGATTCTGCCGGGTGGAAAAGGAATCAATGTATCCATGGTATTGAAGAATCTTGGATTTGAGAATCAGGCACTTGGATTTACGGCCGGATTTACCGGAGAGGTTTTGAAATCCATGTTGAAGGCAAAAGGTGTGGAAAGCGATTTTATTGAGTTAGATGCAGGCATGACACGAATCAATGTCAAGATCCGCGCGAAGGAGGAAACCGAGATCAACGGACAGGGACCGAAGATTTCCGCGGATGCATTGGAACTGTTATATCAGAAGTTAGAGACCTTGCAGGAGGGCGATATCCTTGTTCTGGCAGGTTCGATTCCGGAGAGCTTGCCGCAGTCCGCGTATATGGATATCATGAAGCGTCTGCAGGACAAGAAGTTGAAGATCGTTGTAGATGCGACAAGAGATCTTCTGGTGAATGTGCTTCCATATAAGCCGTTTATGATCAAACCGAATAATTTCGAACTCGGCGAGATCTTCGGTGTGGAGATCAAAGACAAAGACGATGTATGCAAATATGCGAAGAAGCTGCAGGAGCAGGGAGCCAGAAATGTGCTTGTATCCATGGCAGGGGATGGCGCGGTATTACTTGCGGAGGACGGAAGTGAGTACCGGGCAGAGGCTCCAAAGGGCACAGTGAAAAATTCCGTCGGTGCCGGAGATTCGATGGTCGCCGGATTTATTGCCGGATATCTGATTACAGATGGCGGAGCAGATGCTTATAGAAACGCATTTGAAATGGGTGTATGTACCGGAAGTGCGAGTGCATTTTCGGAAGAGCTTGCAACGAAGGAAGAAGTCGAAGGCTTGTATGTAAAGACCTTCGGCAAAAAATGATAAAGGAGGGGTTGCGTATGCAAATTACAGATTTGTTAGACAGGAAGAGCATTTACCTTGGCGCTAAGGTAAGCTCAAAGGAAGAGACATTGGATCGTGCAGTTGCTTTGATGGCAGAAAGCGGTAAGATTGCCGATGTGGAAACATACAAGAAAGGTGTGTATGCACGAGAGGAAGAAGGAACAACCGGAATCGGAGAAGGAATCGCGATTCCGCATTGTAAGTCCGCTGCGGTGAAGCAGGCAGGACTTGCAGCGATGGTGATTCCGGATGGTGTGGATTTCGATTCGTTGGATGGCGAGCCGGTACATCTGCTGTTCCTGATCGCAGCACCGGATACCGCAGACAATGTACATCTCGATGTACTGAGCAAATTATCCGTGCTTCTTATGGACGAGGATTTCACGAACGCATTGAAATCCGCGAAGACAGTAGATGAATTCTTAAGTATCATTGACAAGGCGGAAAATGGTGATGCCAAGCAGGAAGAGATTCCGACTATCTCAGAAGCAACAAAGAAGATTTTAGCAGTAACGGGATGCCCGACCGGAATCGCACATACTTATATGGCTGCCGAAGCATTGGAGAAGAAAGCAAAGGAGCTGGGCTACGCAATCAAGGTAGAAACCAGAGGTTCTGGCGGAGCCAAGAATGTATTGACTGCAGAAGAAATCAAAGAAGCAGATGCGATCATCGTAGCTGCAGATACGCAGGTGCCGATGGATCGTTTCCACGGCAAGAAGGTGATCATCTGCAAGGTGGCAGATGGTATCAATAAGGCAGAACAATTACTGACACGAGCAGCCGAAGGCAAAGCAGCTGTCTATGAAGCAGGCGGTGATGCAGCCGAAAGCAAAGAGACCGAGGGCAAAGAAAGTGTCGGACACCAGATTTATAAGCATCTGATGAACGGTGTATCGCATATGTTACCATTTGTCGTTGGCGGTGGTATTCTGATCGCGCTTGCATTCCTGATTGATGGATTGCTCGTTGACTTAAACCACGTTCCGCAGTATCTGATTGACAAGTATGGTTCTGTTGCGGATGTAAAGAGTAACTTCGGCACATTGACGCCGGTTGCTTATTTCTTGAAGGCTCAGGTTGGAGGCGTGGCATTTAGTTTTATGCTGCCGATCCTCGCCGGATTTATCGCGATGAGTATCGCGGACCGTCCGGGACTTGCACTTGGTTTCTTAGGTGGTGCCATTGCAGCAAATGGAAAGTCCGGATTCCTCGGCGCACTGGCTGCCGGATTTATAGCAGGCTATGTTGTATTGCTGCTGAAGAAGATTTTGTCGAAGCTTCCTTCTGCACTGGAAGGAATGGTGCCGATCCTGCTGATCCCGGTCTTTGGATTGCTGATTACCGGAGCAGGTATGGTGTATGTGATTGAACCGGTTGTCGGATTTATCAATACAGCTTTGAACAATGGCTTGAAGAACATGAGTGGCGCAAATATTATCCTGCTTGGAGCATTGCTCGGCGCGATGATGGCAGTCGATATGGGTGGCCCGGTCAACAAGGCAGCGTATGTATTCGGTACCGCGCAGATTGCAGCCGGAAATTATGATATCATGGCAGCGGTTATGATCGGAGGTATGGTTCCTCCAATCGCAATTGCAATCGCATCCTTATTGTTCAAGAACAAGTTTACAGAGCAGGAACGCAAGGCAGGTCCTACAAACTTCGTTATGGGACTTTCCTTCATCACAGAGGGTGCAATCCCATTCGCCGCAGCCGATCCGTTACATGTCATTCCGGCATGTGTGGTTGGTGCAGGTGTCGCTGGTGGACTTTCCGCAGCGTTTAACTGTACACTGATGGCGCCTCACGGTGGAATCTTCGTATTCCCGGTTGTTGGACACGCCGCAATGTATCTTCTCGCACTGGTAGTCGGAAGTATCATTTCCGCACTCCTGCTCGGAGTATTAAAGAAGAAAGTAGTCGCATAATACAAGGTCATACGACCGAAGAATTTTATATCATATGATTTTTATATAGGATTGTAAAATCTAATATTGTTGATAGAGTTGCGGGACACTACACAATTCTAAAGCAGACCATTGGAACACGCCGGCACTTAATGAACGGCAAACGTGTTTGACGTGAATTTAGTGTCCGCTGCGTGTGGAAGTGAGCGAGAGCGCGTCTGCGTAGAATGTGTAGTATACGCAACTCGAAAAGAAAACATAGATGTTGGAATAACCATAAAAGAAAAGGAGAATAAAATTATGAAAGAGTTTAGTTATGTAATCACAGATGCACAGGGAATCCACGCAAGACCGGCCGGACAGCTTGTAAAGCTCGCAGCCGCTTATCCTTGCAAGGTAACGATCGCAAAGGACGGAAGAAGCGTTGACGCAAAGCGTATCATGGGCGTTATGAGCCTTGGCGCAAAGCAGGGACAGGAAGTGATCCTGCAGGCAGACGGTGAACGGGAAGATGAGGCAATCGCAGCACTCTCCGCATTCATGAACGAGAATCTGTAATTGATGTACGAAGAAAGGGAAGGTCTTATACAGCCGGGTGAGAGTATGCAGGAATTAAAAGGAAAAAGTGTATTTGGCGGAATTGCAATCGGTCGGATCTCCGTATATAACAAGGATGAAAGTACTGTCAAACGTGTAAAGATCGAGGACACAGCCGCAGAAGTAAAACGATTTGAAGAGGCAAAGGAAACCGCAAAGGAGCAGTTACAGGCACTCTACGAAAAAGCACTGGTGGAAGTCGGAGAAGTCAATGCGATGATATTTGATGTACATCAGATGATGTTGGATGATCTTGATTATGTGGAAGCAATCACACACATGATCGAGAATCAGGGAATCAATGCCGAGTATGCGGTTGCAACGACAGGTGATAATTTCTCGAACATGTTCGCGGCGATGGACGATGATTATATGAAAGCACGTGCCGCGGATGTAAAAGATATTTCCAATCGCGTTGTGAAGATTCTGCAGGGAAAGAAAGATAGTGTATTAGATGGTGACGAACCGGTGATTCTGCTGGCAGATGATCTGGCACCGAGTGAGACGGTGCAGCTTGACAAGTCGAAGGTGCTTGCGTTTGTGACAAGACATGGTTCAACGAATTCCCATACAGCGATTCTGGCGCGGACGATGAACATTCCGGCACTGATCGGTGTTGAATTCGAGGAAAATGTCGACGGCAAATTCGCAATTGTCGATGGTTACAATGGCAGTGTCTATGTAGAGCCAACCGATGATGTTGTGAAAGAATACGAGAGTAAGAAGCAGGAAGCCGAAGAGAAGAAACGCTTGCTGCAGGAACTGAAGGGCAAGGAAAATATCACACTCGATGGAAAGAAAATCAAGCTGTACGCGAACATCGGTGGTGTTGCGGATGTGGCATCTGCCCTGCAGAATGATGCAGAGGGCATCGGACTTTTCCGAAGCGAGTTCCTGTATTTAGAGAGCAATACATTTCCAACAGAAGAAGAACAGTTTCAGGCATATAAAACAGTTGCGGAGAATATGGCAGGCAAGAAAGTCATTATCCGTACACTGGATATCGGTGCAGATAAGCAGGTGGATTATTTCAATCTGGATAAGGAAGATAACCCGGCAATGGGCTATCGTGCAATCCGTATCTGCCTGACACAGCCGGAAATCTTCAAGACACAGCTTCGCGCGATTTTCCGTGCAAGCTATTATGGAAATATCGGTGTCATGTATCCGATGATCATTTCCGTGGCAGAGGTGCAGAAGATTCATGCAATCGTGGACGAAGTGAAAGCCGAGTTAGATGCACAGGGACTTCCGTATGGAGATGTCGAGCAGGGTATCATGATCGAGACACCGGCCGCAGTTATGATGAGTGCAGAGCTTGCGAAAGAAGTTGATTTCTTCAGCATCGGAACGAACGATCTGACACAGTATACGCTGGCGATTGACCGTCAGAATCCGAAACTGGATGATTTCTACGATTCCCACCATCCTGCAATCTTACGTATGATTCAGATGGTGATCGACAATGGACATAAGGAAGGCTGCTGGGTCGGAATCTGCGGCGAGCTTGGAGCCGATACAACTCTCACAGAAACCTTCCTGAAGATGGGAATTGATGAGCTTTCGGTATCGCCATCCATGATATTCCCGGTAAGGGATAAGATCCGCAGCACGGATACAACCAAATAAAAAGCAATTGTACATTTTAGGGCAATCAACGTAAGCTATATCTTTTGACTCAGAAGCTCATTGCCTGCAAATATTGATAAAATCGCAAGGCGTAAGGACTGATCCATATATGCCTTGCGATTTTTCGTTTGTACAAGTATAGGTATCTGTGGTAGAATGGGCGTGGCAATGCAAATGAATAAAGCGTGCGTAAACCATCACGCTTCGTGTCGCAACATTAAATATGACAAGAAGGTTATAACATGTCAGAAACAGACAAATTACAGGAAAAACAAAAACTCCCAATCGGATTTATGGATTCGGGGCTTGGCGGATTAAGCGTCCTGCGCGAAGCCATAAAATTGATGCCGAAGGAAGATTTTATATATTATGGAGATTCCCTGCATGCACCCTATGGTGTAAAGCCGCAGGCGGAAATCCGGGATTTGACATTTGCAGTGGTAGAAAAACTGCTGGATATGGGAATCAAAGGATTAGCAGTTGCCTGCAACACAGCGACAAGCGCAGCCGTACGTTTGCTGCGAAATACATATCCGGAGCTTCCAATCGTGGGAATCGAACCAGCCGTGAAACCGGCCGTGACGGAAAGCCATGGCGGAAGAATCCTGGTGATGGCAACTCCGATGACACTCAAACAGGAGAAATTCCAGAACCTCTTAGCAAAGTACCGGGAACAGGCAGATATCGTTCCAGTCCAGTGTGACGGATTGATGGAGTTCGTCGAGCATGGCGATCTGGATGGACAGGAATTGGACGATTATTTCGCAGAAAAGCTATCACCAGTCCTGACCGACGACACAGAATCCATCGTTCTTGGCTGTACACACTATCCGTTCCTGAAAAAAGAACTCCGCCATTTCCTTGGGGACCGTGACATCCATCTGATCGATGGCAGCCTTGGAACCTCCCGCGAACTCATGCGCCGCCTCAAAGTACAAGGCCTGCTGCGCACTGACGACCACAAAGGCAAGGTGCGGATTATGAATTCATCCGGAAGGCAGGAACTAATAGACTTGAGTCTAAAGTTACTGAATTTGCCTGACTACGAATGAGATTATATAGGGATAAGGTCGTAGATATCCCATCAAAAATGTATATGGATTTGGACACGATTGCCAATTCTTAAGCAGACCGTTGAAGCACGCTGGTACTTAATGAACGGCAAACTTGTTTGTCGTGAATTTAGTACCACTGCGTGATGAACCGAGCGGAAGCGTGTCTGCGAAGAATGGCAATCGCGTCCAAATCTGGATAGATGATAGGAGCATTCAAAATGAACATCGTAACCGTCGATGAAATCACAAAAGCATATGGCGAGCGCAAGCTCTTTGATAAAGCGTCCTTCTTTTTACAGGAAGGCGAAAAAGCCGGAATCATCGGAATTAACGGCACAGGCAAATCCACCCTTCTGAAGATCATTGCAGGCATAGAGAAACCAGATTCCGGAAACGTGATACTGGCAAATCATTATACAGTACAATATCTGCCACAGACACCGGAATTTGAACCGACAGATACCGTGCTGCAGGCAGTGGTGCGGGGACATGCCACAGAGGAAAACCACTGGACGGTCGAGAGCGAAGCCAAAACGATGATGACTAAGCTTGGCATTACGGATTTTGAAGAGACATGCGGACACTTATCCGGTGGACAGCGCAAACGTCTGGCGCTCGTATCGGCATTACTAGCGAAAGCAGATATATTACTGTTGGACGAGCCGACCAACCATCTGGACAGTGAGATGTCAACCTGGTTAGAGGACGAACTGCGCGCATACAAAGGCTCGATCATTATGGTAACCCATGACCGATATTTTCTTGACAGCGTGGCGAACCGGATCATCGAAGTGGATAAAGGACAGATCTATTCGTATGCAACAAACTATTCTGGATTTTTGGAGGGAAAGACGCTCCGTGAGGATATCTTAGATGCACAGGAACGCAAACGGCAGTCGATTCTGCGTGTGGAGCTTGAATGGGTAAAGCGTGGAGCCAGAGCGCGTTCAACAAAACAGAAGGCAAGACTGGAACGCTACGAGGAGATGAAAGGCAAATCCGCACCAGTGAAGGATGCACAGGTAGAGATCGGTTCTGTTTCCTCACGTCTTGGACGGACAACGGTGGAGCTTGACCATATTGAAAAAAGTTTTGACGGAAAGACGATCATTCATGATTTTACATATCATTTCTTAAAGGATGACCGGATTGGAATCGTTGGTCGAAATGGCTGTGGCAAGAGTACGCTGCTTAAGATCATGCAGGGGATTTTAGAGCCAGACAGCGGAAGTGTTGTGATTGGTCCGACAGTGAAAATTGGCTATTTCGCACAGGAAATCCAGCTTGGCAAGGATATGGACCCGAACCAGCGTGTGATCGATTACATCCGCGATGTGGCGGAATATGTAGAGACAGACGAAGGAAAGATTACTGCGGCAAGACTGCTGGAGCGGTTCTTGTTCCGTGGCGAAGACCAGTATGGCCTGATCGGAAAATTATCGGGTGGTGAGCGCAGACGGTTGTATCTGTGCAAGGTTTTGATGTCTGCACCGAATGTCCTTATATTGGATGAGCCGACGAATGATCTGGACATCACGACACTTACGATATTGGAAGATTATCTGGATTCGTTCCAGGGAATCGTTGTTGCAGTCAGCCATGACCGCTATTTCTTAGATCGTGTAGTACGCCGCATCTTCGCATTCCGACCGGACGGAACACTCTGGCAGAGCGAGGGTGGTTACACCGATTACGAGACACGGGTTCTGTATGAACAACAGGCGGCAGAGAAATCTGCGGGAGCGAAGACAGAGACGGCTGAATCGAAGACAGGAAAGTCGGATAACTGGAAAGAAAAACCGCGCACGAAGAAGCTGAAGCTTTCGTATCAGGAACAGCGGGAATATGATACGATTGAAGATGATATTGCGACATTGGAGCAGAGGATAGAAGAGAATAAAATTGCAATGGAAAAAAATGCCAGCAATTCCTCCGAACTGCAACGGCTCTATGAAGAGCAGGAACAGCTCGAACAAACGCTGGCTGGAAAGATGGACCGGTGGATGTATCTGGAAGATCTGGTTGCACAGATTGCTGCGCAATCATAGCTGTTACGATTCGTATTCTTCCAGATCCGGAGATTCACAGCTTGTATGTAAATCCCGGTACTTCTTCGGTGTGAGTCCATATAACTCCTGGAAAGAGCTTGTAAAATGGCTCTGGGAGGAGAAGTTTAAGTACTCTGAAATTTCAGAGATGGAATAATTACTATATTGCAACAGATGTGCCGCAGTTTTCAAACGCTCGGTCTTGATGTAAGCGGAGATGGACACATCCATTTCCTTTTTGAACAAACGGGACAGATACGTCGGATTCATATTCAGGTATTCTGCGATGCTTTCTAAGCGAAGCTCCTGTTGCAGGTTTGCCTGAATATAGTCGACACATTTGACAATCTGCTTGGAATAGATACCTTTGCTGCGGTTGTCCTGCATTGCTTTTGTATAGCTCATGATCATTTCAGTCTGAATCTTGTCAACTTCTTCCTTTTTCTTGCACACGTCCATGCGCTGGATAAATATGTCGCTCATGCTGTAAGCAATCTCGCGCGGAAGACCATACTGTGCACAGAAGCGGCTTGTCATGGCTGCAAGGATTACAAAGTGATACTTGGCATTCTGTAATGGATCGGCAGATAACACACCATTTTTGTCATTACCGGTTGTGTAGCCTTTGTGTTCCTCATATTCTTTATGACGGGCTTTTACCTCCTCCATGTTGCCATTGGCGATTGCTTTGTAGATGCCAAATTCTTTCTCGTAGTCCAGATGGCGGCTTTGCTCCTGTTGTTGTTGGAATAATTTCATGTTTACTTCTTTGTCAATATTCATAGATACTCCTTCTAAAAATCTTAATAATTTCTCTCTTTTTTAATTTTTTTATAGTATATCATAATAGTGCAAAAAAAGACATATATTTGATATAAAAATCCAAAAAAAATCTGTATTATACAACCATAGACTTCAAGAGATACATTTCTACAAAAGATAACTCGTGTAGAGACGAATCGACAAAAGAGGAAGGAAGTCTCATGAGATTGGTATAAAGCATGAGAATGCTTTATATATATAGAATCCCCCCAAGATTCATATTAGTGTCACAAGACACACATTTCTCCTTCGCGTTATTTGATAACGCAGCTGGCGGTCAACTATCCCCAAGTTGACCGCTTTTGCATTTCTAAGATTTCTTTTATTTACATTCGTTTGAGATTTCATCTGCAATTTTACTGATGATAGAGACAACACGATCCTGGTCGATGGTCGAATACTGCTCGTAGGCATGGTAACAGCCCTGTACTAAAATCGTGATAAGAATATTGGCGCGGAGATCGGTGCGGTATTTTGGACATTTCTCGTATAATGCATTTTTGAGGGAGGTTTCCAGTCCTTCAGTGAGCGCGCTGACACGGGAGCCGGAAAAGATAACTCGGAAATTATGCCCTTGATCGATCGCTTTCTGGAACAACTGTTTTGTGACCTCACCGGTATGGGTAAGGATATTTTCCGGGTAAGGGAGTTCCTTCAACATTTCCTGAATCATGGACTGTTCAATACGTTCGGACAGGTCGTACATATCCCGGTAGTGCAGGTAGAAGGTCTGTTTGCTGATCTGGGCACGTTCTGTCAGCTCCTTGACGGTAATTTTCTCCAAAGGATATTTCTCCCGAAGTTCGATGAATGCCTGAAAAATATTCTGTCTTGTTTTCTGTATGCGTAAATCCATATCCGGTTCCTCCAGTTGTATAATATGCTTGCTTGACGATATAGAAAGATGCGTCAATTACTTTACTTGATTATAATATTATACAAAAGTAAAATTGGGTACGTCAAGATGAAAAATCAAAGATAAATCGAGGGAGAAAAAGGTTTTCATTTTTCATGAAATTTGGTATGATAAAAAGGATAAAATAATGGAGATACTATGCGATGACGAAGAAACAACGAGCCGCTATAATTATAGAGCGTTTGCGGGAAGCATACCCGGATGCCACATGTACTTTGGAGTATGATGAAGCGTGGAAGCTTCTGGTCGAGGTCCGGCTTGCTGCACAGTGTACGGATGCCAGAGTGAATATTGTCGTGCAGGATCTGTATGCGAAATATCCGACCGTAGCAGCACTTGCTGAGGCGAAGCCAGAGGATGTGGAGGCAATCGTGCGTCCGTGTGGACTTGGAAGAAGCAAGGCGAAGGATATTTGCGCATGCATGAAGGTGTTGCACGAGAAATATCAGGACAATGTACCGGATGATTTTGACGCGTTGCTGGCACTTCCGGGCGTTGGAAGAAAGAGTGCAAACCTGATCATGGGCGATGTGTTCGGTAAACCTGCGATCGTGACGGATACACATTGTATTCGTCTGGTGAACCGGATGGGACTTGTGGATGGCGAGAAAGATCCGAAGAAGGTCGAGATGGCATTGTGGAAGATCATCCCACCGGAAGAGGGCAGTGATTTATGTCACCGGTTGGTATATCATGGCAGAGATGTGTGCAGTGCGCGCACGAAGCCGCATTGTGATGTGTGCTGTCTGCAGGATATTTGTAAGAAATGTGGCGTTAAATAGACAGGAGGCTATACATGGCAGTCAAATATAGAGAGTTTAAATTTCATTCACATGCAGATAAGCTAGAGATTCATGCGATGACAGTTGCGCCGGAAGCAAAGATCATCGGTGTGGTGCAGATTCTGCATGGAATGTGTGAACACAAGGAACGGTATTATGATTTTATGAAGTATCTGGCAGAGAAAGGGTATCTGTGTGTGATCCATGACCATCGTGGACATGGCAGCAGCGTCGTGAGTGATGCAGATCTTGGATACTTCTACGATGCCGGATATGATGGACTGATTGAGGACGCGCATCAGGTGACCGAGATGATCAAGGAGAGTGTGGGGGATGTCCCATATATTCTGATTGGACATAGTATGGGCTCTCTTGTTGCCCGCTGTTACCTGAAACGGTATGACGATGAGATTGACAAGGCAGTGATCGTCGGAAGCCCATCAATGCGGCATGGCATTGCCCCGGGACTGCGGTTATTGAAGATCCTGCGTGCATGCAAGGGCAGACGGAAGCACTCAAAGCTTATGGATCACATTATGATGAATTCCAGCTATGAGAGACGGTTTAAGAAGGAGAAATTACAGCATGCGTGGATCAATTCTGATCGCGATGCGGTAGAAAAATACAACAATGACCGGTATTGTAATTTTACGTTTACACTCGATGGGTATGAGAATCTGGTCTATCTTCTGCAGGAGACATACAGTAAGGATGGCTGGCAGATGAAGCACAAGGATCTGCCGATCAAGTTCTTCTCCGGCAAGGATGATCCGTGTGCAATCAGTCCAAGTGATTTTGGAAAAGCAATTCATTTTATGAAGGAGCTTGGATATACGGATGTCCGGGGCGCGATGTACAAGGGTATGCGTCATGAAATTTTGAATGAAAAAGGCAGAAAACGGGTATATCAAGACATATATGATTTTATAAAAAATTAAACGGTAAGAGTGGAACTATGAAAGTCAGAATGGCAGTTGAACAACTAAATAAGGACGCATTTATCGAGCAGGTGATGCGCAAATATCATTTTTCCACAGAAGAAAAAGAAGCGTTGCAGCAGGTATATGAGAAGGTTCGCACTTACATGGCACCGTATGCAATCTATCGGATCAACACACGGATGCGGGGCGTTCCGCTTCTCGATGCAGAACAGTCGGCGCTTGTGGCGATGACACTTGGCGAAGGTGTGGATCGTCTGCAGGAATATTATGAGCGGGAGCACGCGTTATCGGAAAGCTATATGGTGGAGTGTGTGGCAAATGAGCTGCTTTTGCAGATGTATGCGGATTTCAATCAGAGCTATCCGAAATTCCATCGCCGCTATGTGAAGCGGTATGTATTTGTCGGAGAGGAAATTCCGCTCGATGGCATGCAGAAGCTGCTTGCAGAGGTATATGGCAGACAGCCGGCAGATATCGGACAGGAAAATGATATCACGGCAAATGAATATGGTGTGTTACAGCCATCGAAAAGTGTGGTCTTTTTTGCACTGTTATCCGACAATCCGGAGCAGAGATGTCAGGGGATTTGTATGAACTGCGGAAATACGGAATGTGAAAACCGTATGCAGGAAGCACGACAGATACAGGTGCGGATGGAACCGCAGGAGATGGCGGCTGCCATGGAACCGGAGCAGAAGCTAAATTACGGATATCAGAGAATATTTGGACAAAAGTGAGGAACGGGTATTGGAGAGACAGGAGAAACGCTATATTATGGCGCTTGACGCCGGTACAACGAGCAACCGCTGTATCTTATTTGATAAGAGCGGTACGATCGTGAGTATGGCACAGAAAGAATTTACGCAGATATTTCCGCAGCCTGGCTGGGTGGAGCATGATGCAAACGAGATCTGGTCGACACAGCTTGGTGTGGCGGTGGAAGCAATGTCTAAGATCAATGTGACGGCGGAGGATATTGCGGCAATCGGAATTACAAACCAGCGTGAGACAACGATTATCTGGGATAAGAAGACCGGACAGCCAATCTGCAATGCAATTGTCTGGCAGTGCCGGAGAACCGCAGAATATTGTGAGAAATTGGTCGGTCAGACGATGACGGATGCAGAAGGGAATGTGCGTCCAATTAAAGATATGATCCAGCAAAAGACCGGTCTGATCGTAGATCCGTATTTCTCTGCGACAAAGGTAAAATGGGTGTTAGACCATGTGCCGCAGGCGAGAAAACGGGCAGAAGCCGGAGAGCTGTTGTTCGGAACGGTTGAGACATGGCTCATCTGGAAGCTGACCGGTGGAGCGGTGCATGTGACAGATTATTCCAATGCATCGCGGACGATGATGTTCAATATTCATACGCTCCAGTGGGATGCAGATATCTTAAAACTGTTGGATATTCCAGAATGCATGCTGCCAAAGGTGCGTTCGAACAGTGAGGTTTATGGTTATACATGTACGAATCTGTTAGGCGGCGAGATTCCGATTGCAGGTGCCGCAGGCGATCAGCAGGCAGCGCTCTTTGGACAGAATTGCTTTCAGGCGGGCGATGCGAAGAATACATACGGAACCGGATGTTTCCTTCTGATGAATACCGGTGAGACACCTATCCTTTCTAAGCACGGGCTTGTTACGACGATCGGATGGGGAAGAGAAGGAAAGATTAATTACGCACTCGAAGGTTCAATCTTCGTTGCAGGCGCAGCGATACAGTGGCTGCGAGATGAGATGGAATTTATCCGGGATGCGGCACAGAGTGAGGAACTTGCCACACAGGTGGATGATACGGCAGGGTGTTATGTTGTTCCGGCATTTACCGGGCTAGGTGCCCCATATTGGGACAGTTTTGCGCGTGGTACGATCGTGGGATTAACACGCGGTGTGAATAAAAAACATATCGTGCGTGCAACGCTTGATTCCATTGCCTATCAGGTTGCGGATGTGCTTGCGGCAATGAATCAGGATTCCGGGATTCACCTGCAATCGCTGAATGTGGATGGCGGTGCAAGTGCGAATAACTATCTGATGCAGACGCAGGCAGATATCATACAGGTTCCGGTCAGACGTCCGGTATGTGTGGAGTCGACGGCGCTCGGAGCGGCATATCTCGCCGGACTGGCTGTCTCGTACTGGAAGGATATGGATGAGATACGAAGTAACGCACAGACCGAGCGGATATTTGAACCACAGATTACAGAAGAAGAGAAGAATGTGCGTGTGCGAGGCTGGGAAAAGGCCGTGCAGACATCATTTGACTGGGCTAAAGGAGGACAGACATGAATCCAATGAATTTAATGAAAGCAAAAGGGCTGTTATCACAGTTTACGATGAATCATCCGAAGCTTCCTGCTTTTTTCAAGGCGGCATCGTCGCAGATCGGCGAGGGTTCGATTATCGAGATCAGTGTGACAACGGCAGAAGGGAAGAATCTCTGTACGAACATGAAGGTGAGACCGGAAGATATGCAGCTTGTTGAAGAGTTGAAGAATCTTTCAAAGTAATTGATTCTTGCTTTGAGGAACCGATGCAAATGTGGTAGAATTATAAGCGGGACAGGATATAAATACAAAACATAGGAGGAAAGCGCTTTATGGAAGAAAATATAAGAGAAGCGATGACTGCGGCGCATGATAATATGCAGGAGAAGATGCAGGAAAAAGTCGCTGAAGTAAAAAATACGCTGGATAGTCTGGAGGGAACGAGCCGGGCGAACCGGTTCACGGTAACCGGGTATACGATTTACAATGCAGTTTTGCTGGCATGCTATCTTGTGGAGGTGATCAAGGGTAGTCGTACAGGTGGATATTTTGCTATCTTTGCGGCACTTTCCATCCTGCCACTGGCAGCAATCTGGATCGTATATAAGCGGAATCCGGCGAGTGAAAATCTGAAACGGATTTTGATTTATTCATATGCAGTATTTTACACCTTTACGATATTTACAACCGTGTCTCCGGTTGCATTTGTGTATGGTGCACTTGTTAGTTTGTTCGTCATTGTATATGGAGAGAAACGATTGAGCTTTGGTGCAGCGGGAGGAATCTTCCTCCTTAACCTGATTCATGTGATTTATATGGCAGCAAATGGCATGATTACGTCGCAGGATCTTCCGGATGTTGAGATCCGGATCGGTTTTACATTGCTGTTCGCGTTGTTTATGGTGATGGCGACAAATGTTATCATCTCGAATAATGAAGCGAAGATGAAGGCTATCACACAGGAGAAGGAGTCTGTATCAGCAATGTTAGAGCAGATTCTGGAAATCTCTGAGAATATGATCGGAGATATTCTGGCAGTTTCGGAGAAGATGACAACATTGGAGGATTCGGTTACAAAGACAAAAGCTTCCATGGAAGAAGTAACGAATGGTACAAATGATACCGCGGATTCGGTACAGTCCCAGCTCCTTAAGACAGAGGAAATCCAGCAGGTAATCGAGCGTGTGGAGCATGTATCCGATACGATCGAGAGCGACATGGATGAGGCGAGCGAGGAGGTTGCACAGGGTAAGAATAAGATTGATGAACTGATCTCACAGGTGGAAACAAGCGATGAGGCGAGCAGGAAGGTGGCAACGGAGCTCGATAAGCTGACAGCGTATGCGAGCCAGATGCAGGGAATCGTGGATATCATCGGGAACATTACCGATCAGACAAGTCTTCTTTCCTTAAATGCAAGTATCGAGGCAGCAAGAGTCGGTGAAGCGGGTAAGGGATTTGCAGTCGTTGCATCTGAGATTTCTGCTCTTGCAGACCAGACACAGGAAGCAACGGTCAACATCGCCGAACTGATTGGAAATATTTCTGAGGAGCTGACAGAGGTTGTAAATGTTGTCAGCTACCTGATTGATAACAATAAATTACAGAGCATCGCAGCCACAGAGACTGCGTCCAGCTTCGAGACGATTGCAAGCCGGACCCAGGATATCCATCAGTTGACAGAGGAGCTGACCGGACTGGTATCTTCTCTGGCGCAGTCGAATGAGGCAATCGTGGATAGTATCCAGACAATCTCGGCAGCAACCGAGGAAATGACAGCACATTCAAGCGTAACACTTGAGAGCAGCGAGGAGAACAGCTCCATCGTTGTAGAGGTTGGTGATATCGTCGGAGAATTGCAGGCACTTGCAGAACGTCTGAGTGCATTAAGCTAACGTTGTTTTGACAAAGGAAAAATAACTGAAAAAAGGTTATTGACATTTTTTCTGAAGTAGAGTAGTATGAGCCTATCAAAAATGAATAGTGACACGAAACCAATGATGTGGAGATAACGTTACATCGTGCACGTACAGAGAATCCGGGAGGATGAGAACCGGGTCGGACGCAGGGTAGCAAATGGACCACGGAGGGCATAGTCAAAGGAGCATCCGCTCTGAGTATTCTATGACGTTCGCATACGTTAGTTGCAGGGAATATGATAGTATTCTGAAAGAGCATGGGAGGAAACTCTCATGAAACAAGGTGGCACCGCGGGAATTCCGTCCTTGACAAAAGTATATTTTGTCAAGGACTTTTTTATTGCAATGAATAAATTATTGGAACCATGTCACGAAGAAAGGAGTTTGGAGATGATCAGACCAACATTAGAAGAAGCAATGCAGTATCAGAAGGATTACAAGGTTGTTCCGGTGTTAAAGGAAATCTATTCCGATATCCGCACACCGATGCAGGTACTGAAGATACTGAAAAAAGCAAGCAAGCATTGTTATATGTTAGAGAGTGTGGAGAATCAGGAAAACTGGGGACGTTATACATTCCTTGGTTATAAGCCAAAGCTTTGTGTGACATGCATGAACGGAACGCTGAAAGTTACTGATGTGAACGGAACGGTTATCCGCGAGGAAATGGTACAGCATCCGGAAGCCTGTATCAACGAGATTCTGGCAGATTACAAGAGTCCGAAGATCGAAGGATTCCCGACATTTACCGGCGGACTGGTTGGGTATTTTGCATATGATTACATCAAATACAGCGAACCGAAGCTGAATCTGGATGCGGAAGATGAGGAAGGGTTTAACGATGTAGATCTGATGCTGTTCGATAAGGTCATCGCATTTGACAATGTGAAGCAGAAGCTGCTCATCATCGCGAATGCGAAGACGGATAACCTGACGGAGAATTACATCCATGCGGTGGAAGAAATATCCGGGATCATTGAACTGATCAAGCATGGAGAGGAAGCAGAGGTAGAACCGGCGAAGATGACATCCGAATACAGGAAGCTGTTCGATAAGGAAGCCTTCTGCAACATGGTGAAAAAAGCGAAGAATTACATCTACGAAGGAGATATCTTCCAGGTTGTATTATCGAACCGGCTGGAAGCGGATTTCTCCGGAAGCCTGCTGAATACTTACCGGGTACTTCGTACGATCAACCCATCGCCGTATATGTTCTACTTCAGCGGCGATGACATCGAGGTAGCGGGAGCTTCCCCGGAGACATTGGTGAAGTTGGAAAATGGTGTGTTACATACCTTCCCATTGGCGGGAACGAGACCGAGAGGAAAGACGAAGGAAGAAGATCTCAAAAACGAAGAGGAACTTTTAGCAGACGAGAAAGAGCGATCCGAACATAATATGCTCGTTGATCTCGGAAGAAATGATATCGGCAAGATCAGCAAGTTCGGAAGCGTGGAAGTGGAGAAATACATGAGCATCGAGCGGTATTCGCATGTGATGCATATCGGTTCTACGGTACGCGGGGAACTGCGGGACGACTGCTCCGTGACAGATGCGGTCGATGCAATCCTTCCGGCAGGAACCTTGTCTGGCGCACCGAAGATCCGTGCCTGTGAGATTATCAATGAACTCGAGAACAACAAACGCGGCATCTATGGTGGAGCAATCGGTTATATTGATTTTACCGGAAACTTAGATACCTGTATTGCGATCCGGATCGCATATAAGAAGAACGGAAAGGTATTCGTACGAAGCGGAGCCGGAATCGTGGCAGACAGTGTACCGGAGAACGAATATCAGGAATGTATCAACAAGGCAAAGGCTGTGATGAAAGCAATCGAGATCTCACAGGAAATGACAGACTAAGAAAGGAGATGGCAGCATGATATTACTGATTGATAATTACGATAGTTTTTCGTACAACTTGTATCAGCTTATCGGAATGATCCGACCGGACATCAGGGTTATAAGAAATGATGAGATGACGATTGCGGAGATCGAAGCACTGGCACCGGATCACATCATCGTATCACCGGGACCGGGCAGACCAAAGGAGGCCGGAATCTGTGAGGAAGTCATTGATTACTTCAAAGGGAAGATTCCAATCTTCGGGGTGTGTCTCGGACATCAGGCAATCTGCGAGACATTCGGCGGCGAGATCGGATATGCGAAGAAGCTGATGCACGGAAAGATGTCTATCGTTGATCTCGACACCGACAGCGCCATCTTCAAGGGGATGGAACCAAAATTACAGGCGGCCAGATATCATTCACTTGCCGCGGAGGAAGACAAGCTTCCGGCGGAGCTGAAGGTAATCGCCCGCTCGGAGGATGGCGAGATCATGGCAGTGGAGCACCGGAACTACCCGGTATACGGCGTACAGTTCCACCCGGAGTCAATCCTGACCCCCGATGGAAGGAAAATTATGGAGCAGTTTTTGGGTATGAAATAAGGAGGACAAAGCGATGATAAAAGAAGCGATCAGCAAAGCAATGAATAAAGAGAATCTGACAAGAGAGGAAGCCCTTCAGGTTATGAAGGAGATCATGAGCGGCGAGGCAGAACAGTCACAGGTCGCAGCATTTCTGGTAGCCCTGCATATGAAAGGGGAGACAGCCGAAGAGATTTCTGCCTGCGCCGAAGGTATGCGCAGTTTCGCAACGAAGCTTGACCGTGGCGATATGAATGTGATCGATATTGTCGGAACCGGTGGAGACCGTTCGAATACATTTAACATTTCAACCACGGCAGCGATCGTAACTGCAGCGGCAGGTGTGGCAGTTGCCAAGCACGGAAACCGAGCCGCTTCGAGCAAATGTGGAACCGCCGATTGTCTTGAGACACTCGGGGTGAATTTGATGCTTGAGCCGGAGAAGAATGCGAAGGTGCTGAAGGATACAAACCTGTGCTTCCTGTTCGCGCAGAAATATCATCCGGCAATGCGCTATGTCGGACCGGTAAGAAAGGCAATCGGTGTTCCGACTGTGTTTAATATTCTGGGACCACTGACAAATCCTGCTTATAATACATACCAGCTGCTCGGCGTGTACAGCGAGGAGCTGCTTGACACGGTAGCGAATGCGTTGAAGGATCTTGGCTTAAAACATGCGATGGTTGTCTATGGCAAGGATTGCTTAGATGAGATTTCCATGAGTGCGGATACTGAGGTTTGCGAGCTTGCCGATGGTAAAGTCACGAAGTACACGATCACGCCGGAACAGTTCGGATTCACACGATGCAGGAAGGAAGACTTGGTTGGAGGAACACCGGAAGAAAATGCAGCACTGGTGAAGGAAATCCTCGAAGGAAAGGTAACAGGTGCAAAGCTTGATGCCGTGCTGATTAACGCGGGTGCAGCCATCCATGTTGCGAAAAATGTGAGCATGGAGGAAGGTATCAAAGAGGCACGTGAGATGATCACAAGTGGCAAGGCGCTTGCAACTATGGAACAGTTTATCGCCGAAACGAATGCAGCATAAGGGAGTTAGAGCATGATATTAGATGAGATAGCAGAAAAGACACGGGCGCGTGTGGAAGAAGATAAAAAACAAATACCATTTTTCCATATGCGGAATGAAGCGGAGCGGCTGGCAGCGGAATTGCCGAAAGGAAACCGTCCGAAGTTATTTCCATTTTATCAGACTCTGAAGAGTCCGGGAATCTCGTTCATCTGTGAGGTGAAGAAGGCGTCTCCGTCGAAGGGTGTGATCGCAGAGGAATTCCCGTATCTGGAGATCGCGAAGGAGTATGAGATAGCCGGCGCATCCGCAATCTCGTGCCTGACGGAACCGTATTATTTTCAGGGAAAGGACATGTACTTAAAAGAGATTACCCAGCATGTGACAATTCCGGTATTGCGGAAGGATTTTACGATTGATCCGTATATGATCTATCAGGCACGGACGCTTGGCGCATCGGCAATCCTGCTGATCTGTTCTCTTCTTTCCCAGTCGGAGTTAGAAGAGTATCAGGCGATTGCAACGGAACTTGGTATGTCGGCGTTAGTTGAGGCACACGATGAGCAGGAAGTGGAGATGGCACTTCGTGCAGAGGCATCGATTATCGGTGTGAACAACCGGGATCTGAAGACATTTACGGTGGATATCAACAATTCCGCAAGGTATCGGAAGATGGTGCCAAAGGAAGTCGCATTTGTCTCGGAGAGCGGAATCAAGACGGCTGAGGATATTGCGAAGCTTCTGAAAAATGGTACGGATGCAGTGCTGATCGGTGAGACGCTGATGCGCAGTGAGAACAAGAAGCAGGCATTAGATGAATTGCGGGGAATATAGGCACGTGTCCTGGAATCGAATTGGCGTGCGAAGCAGGAGAAAGATGAACAGGCTGGAAGGAAAGTAAAATGCAGAAGATAAAATTATGCGGCATGATGAAGCCGTGCGATATCGAATATGCGAATCGGGTCAAACCGGATTTTGTCGGATTCATATTTGCGAATACAAGACGGAAGATCAGTGCCGCGCAGGCGAAGCAATTCCGGGAAGCATTGGATGCGGAGATTCCGGCAGTCGGTGTGTTCGTGAATGAAGATATTTCCGTGATCACATCGCTCGTGCAGAATGGATGTATCGACTTGATCCAGCTGCATGGTGAGGAAGATGCGGATTATATCAGACGTCTGCGAGAGGTATGTGACGTGCCGGTTATAAAGGCGGTCAAGGTGCAGACAGTCGAACAGATACGGCAGGCAGCGGCACTTCCGGTTGATTACCTGCTGTTAGATACCTACCGCAAGGGTGTACTTGGCGGAACCGGAGAGGCATTTGACTGGGAACTGCTGCGGGAGGCAAAGATAGCAGCCGGAGATACCGCAGAAGGAGAGCTGTTCGGAAAACCGTATTTCTTAGCAGGCGGGCTTCATGCGGGAAACCTGCGGGAGGCAGCAGCACTTGGAAGCTACGGGCTGGATGTAAGCTCCGGAATCGAGACAGATGGAAGCAAGGACTTTACCAAGATGGTCGAAGTTATGGAACTGGTGAGAAAATTTTAGATGTGAAGGAAATATAGTAATAACAAAAGTGTAGAATATGGACTGCATACGGAACATATTCATAGTCATATTTCTAAGGAGGATAAGACATGTCGAAAGGAAGATTTGGAATTCATGGCGGTCAGTATGTACCGGAAACGATCATGAACGCCGTCAATGAATTGGAAGCAACCTATAATAAATACAAGGATGATCCGGAATTTAACCGGGAACTGACCGAGCTGTATAATGAGTACGCAGGCAGACCGAGCAGACTTTATTATGCAGAGCGCATGAGCAGGGACCTGGGTGGAGCTAAGATCTACCTGAAGCGTGAGGACTTAAACCACACCGGTTCCCACAAGATCAACAATGTACTTGGACAGATGCTTCTGGCAAAGCGTATGGGTAAGACACGTGTGATCGCAGAGACCGGTGCCGGTCAGCATGGTGTTGCAACGGCAACGGTTGCAGCCATGATGGGCATGGAGTGTGAAATCTTCATGGGTAAGGAAGATACGATCCGTCAGGCATTGAATGTATACCGGATGCGTCTGCTTGGCGCGAAGGTACATGCGGTGGAAAGCGGAACCGGTACTCTGAAAGATGCGGTCTCCGAGACATTCCGTGAGTGGACAAGCCGGATTGACGATACACATTATGTACTTGGTTCGGTTATGGGACCATATCCATTTCCAACGATCGTGCGTGATTTCCAGTCGGTAATCAGCCGCGAGATCAAGCAGCAGATTATGGAGAAGGAAGGCAGACTTCCGGATGCCGTGCTTGCCTGTGTTGGTGGTGGCTCCAATGCGATCGGTGCATTTTACCATTTTATTGAGGACAAGAGTGTGCGTCTGATCGGTTGTGAGGCAGCCGGACGAGGCATAGATACATTCGAGACAGCAGCAACCTTAAATACCGGACGTCTTGGAATCTTCCACGGTATGAAATCTTATTTCTGTCAGGATGAATACGGACAGATTGCCCCGGTTTATTCGATTTCCGCAGGTCTAGACTATCCGGGCATCGGACCGGAGCATGCATACCTGCATGACATCGGCAGAGCGGAATATGTGGCAATCACAGACGATGAGGCGGTTGATGCATTTGAATATCTCTCGAAAATCGAGGGAATTATCCCAGCCATTGAGAGTGCGCATGCGGTTGCTTACGCAATGAAGCTTGCACCACAGATGGACAAGGATCAGATTATGGTTATCAATATTTCCGGACGCGGCGATAAGGACGTAGCAGCGATCGCCCGTTACAGAGGGGAGGATCTTCATGAGTAATATAGCAAAAGCATTTGAGCATGGAAAAGCGTTTATTCCGTTTATCACGTGTGGATATCCGGATTTGGAAACAACAGAGAAAATCGTGTATGCAATGGTTGATGCAGGGGCAGACCTGATCGAGCTTGGAATCCCATTTTCAGACCCGACGGCAGAAGGCCCGGTTATTCAGGAGGCAAATATCCGTGCGTTGGCCGGTGCGGATAAGGTGACGACAGACAAGGTGTTCGATCTGGTGCGCAGGCTGCGCCAGAAGGTCACGATTCCGATGGTATTTATGACTTACGCGAATGTTGTATTCTCTTATGGTTCAGAGAGATTTATCTCGACCTGTAAGGAAATCGGCATCGATGGATTGATCCTGCCGGATATCCCATATGAGGAAAAAGAAGAGTTTGATCCGATCTGCAAGCAGTATGGTCTGGATCTTGTATCCTTGATCGCGCCGACTTCACACGAACGGATCAGCATGATCGCGAAGGAAGCAAATGGATTCGTCTACTGTGTTTCTTCGCTCGGTGTAACCGGAACAAGAACCGAGATTACAACCAATGTCGGCGAGATGGTAGCCCTTGTGAAGAAAGCGAAGGACATTCCTTGCGCAATCGGATTCGGAATCTCAACGCCGGAGCAGGCAAAGAAGATGGCTACCTCCGCAGATGGCGTCATTGTCGGAAGTGCGATCGTGAAGATCATCGCAAAATACGGACGCGAGGCTGCACAGCCGGTGTTTGAGTATGTAAAGAGCATGAAGGATGCGATCTCGTAGAGGGGAAGTATTGATGCATTTCGGAGGAATTATTGATAGTTTCCGGGATGGTTGATGTTGGAGAAATTATTGATTTGGGTGTGAATCCGGAAATTGAATTGTAAAAACCCACAGGATGGGCGTAATCTACTGAAAAAAGAGGATTGCGCCCATTTTTGCATGTTGAAAATGAATTCATGAGCCAGATATGGGTGTAAGGAGGAGAAATCCGGATGCTACGCCCACGTGGTGGGTTTTCGGACGAAAATGTGGTTGAAAAAGCCCAGGTTAAAAATCTGATAACAAATGGGAATCTGGTAACAACATATAAGAATTTATGGAAATGGCTGTTGGAACTGGATGGAATTATGGTGATTTATGTGCAAATTACAAGTTATGTGCAATCCGCCTATAATACATAAAATATGAATGTAATTTTATATGTATGCGTGATAAAATAGAGAGCGAGAACTTTAATTTTCTGTTACTTATAAAGATGTGAGAAATTTAGTTTTAGCAGACGGACAAAATTGAATTCTAAATGGCAAGAAATATTCCTTTAATAGGCGTATCATTTAACCATACAGAAGAAAGGAAGTGAATGCATGGAATGGCTGACTGCAATCAGAAAATCTATTGATTATATAGAGGAACATTTGAATGATAACATCAGTGCGCAGGATGTGGCAGAGCAAGTGTATGTATCCCCTCTGCATTTTCAAAGAGGTTTTTTGATTATGACCGGATATTCTATATCAAAGTATATTCGTAATCGTAAGCTATACATGGCGGCGTTTGAGCTGAAAAAGGCGAATAGGAAAGTAATAGACGTGGCATTTGATTATGGATATGACACACCGGACAGCTTTACGAAAGCGTTTACCAGATTTCATGGGATTTCCCCTGTGCAGGTAAAACAGGGCGGCGATATAAGAACCTTTCTTCCGTTGAGTGTAAAAATTACAGTTCAAGGAGGAGATAAAATGGACTACAAGATTACAAAAATGTTTGGATTTAAGGTGATAGGCTTTGCGAAAGAGTTTTCCTTTGATACGGCATATGAGAAAATTCGAAATATTGGGATGAAATCTGTGAAAAATATGCGGCTAATGTATATGCAGGTAATCCACCTGCAAATCCATATGAAAAGGCATTCGTGGAAAATTGTATAGGAGAATATGGCATTTGTATTGATGACGGAAAAGCAGCTGATAAGGGAAAATTTACATATCTGGTTGCAGGTAAATATGCCGGTGGAGAAGTTCCGGAAGGAATGATGCTATATGAGTTTGAACAGGGGGAATGGGCGGTGTTTGACTGCGTAGGAGCAATCCCGGAGGCACTTCAATCACTAAATACCAGAATATTTAAAGAATGGTTACCGGGTAACGCTGATTATGAGATAAGCGGAAATGCGAATGTGGAATGGTATGACTGTGTAAATGGAGAAAACACAGATGCTGATTACCACAGTGCTATCTGGATTCCGGTAAAAAGAAAATAATTCAGAATCTAACACAAAAGCGAGGAAAAACATGAACATCACAGTATATTTAGGAGCCTTTGAAGGAAAGGATGCGAGCCTGAAGCAGGCAGTGCGGGAGCTTGGAACGTGGATTGGTGCGAGCGGAAATGCGCTGGTATATGGCGGATCAAAATCCGGATTGATGGGGGAAATTGCAGAGAGCGTCCTACAGGCTGGCGGCACGGTGACAGGCGTGGAACCGAAATTTTTCATGGATGCGGAATTGCAATATGACAACTTGACGGAACTTATAGTCACAAATGATATGACGGAGCGGAAAACGAAGATGATCGAACTGGGGGATGCATTTATCGCATTTCCGGGCGGCACAGGAACGCTTGAAGAGATTTCGGAAGTGATGTCGAAGGTGTCGCTGAAGCAGTTGGACGCGCCATGCATCTTGTATAATCTGAATGGATATTATGACAGCTTGAAAGCACTGCTTGCGCATATGATCGAGATGGGACTCTCGACACCAGAGCGGCAGCAGGGTATCTATTTTGCGGATTCCCTGGAGGAAATCAAGCAGATAATAAACAGATATTGAGATGTTGGGTCAGGTAATAAAGATGCCATAGGATAGATGCTATACGCTATGTACATGTATATCTGCTTGTTAATACTTGAAAAAATATAGTTTTATATAGGGTTTCCTGTGGGATTTCGAGCATTCTTAGGTTTGCTATAATTTGTTAAATATGTTACAATTATTCTTGTGATTAAGCAATTTGTTGTACAAATTTCACATAATGTATGAATTTTGTATACGAGCAGGAATTGTGTGATTGAAAGGAGAATGAATTATGGCAGTAAATCGTTTTGTATTGAATGGAATTTCTTATCATGGACATGGCGCGATTAATGAGATTCCTGGTATTGTGAAGTCAAAGGGATTTAAGAAGGCATTTGTAGCGTCTGATCCGGATCTGGTGAAGTTTGGCGTGACAGCGAAGGTGACCGATCTACTGAAGGAAAATAGCATAGAATATGAGTTATATTCTGATATCAAGCCGAATCCGACGATTGAGAATGTATTGCATGGTGTCGATGCGTATAAGGCTTCGGAAGCTGATTTTATGATCACCATTGGCGGTGGTTCATCCATGGATACAGGAAAAGCAATTGGCATTATTATCAACAATCCGGAATTTGCAGATGTTCGTTCTCTGGAGGGCGTTGCACCGACGAAGAAGCGGACGGTATTTACGATTGCGGTACCTACAACCGGTGGTACGGGTGCAGAGTCAACGATCAATTACGTAATTACGGATGTAGAGAAGAAGCGTAAGTTTGTATGTGTGGATCCGAACGATATCCCGGATGTTGCAGTGGTAGACCCGGATATGATGGCATCGATGCCGAAGGGACTGACTGCATCAACCGGAATGGATGCACTTACACATGCAATTGAAGGTTATACAACAGCAGGCGCATGGGAGCTGTCAGATTGTCTGGATTTAGAGGCAATCAAACTGATTGCAGCGAACCTGAGAAAAGCCGTAGAGAACGATCCGGACGGACGTGAGGGCATGGCACTTGCACAGTATGTAACAGCGATGGCATATTCGAATGTAGGACTTGGAATTGCACATTCTATGGCACATACACTTGGTGCGGTATATGATACACCACATGGTGTCGCCTGTGCGATGATGCTTCCAATCGTCATGGAGTTCAACAAAGAATATACAGGAGAAAAGTACAAATCCATAGCAGAAGCATTTGGAATTGATACGACAGGCATGGATCAGGCAACTTACAGACAGGCTGCAATTGATGCGGTTCAGCAGTTGTCTATCGATGTTGGAATTCCGACAAAGCTGGAGAAGCTGAAGGAAGAAGATCTTCCGTTCTTGTGTGAATCTGCTGCAGCGGATGCGTGTGCACCGGGCAACCCTAGACCGGCAAGCTTAGAGCAGTTTGAAGAGATGTTCCGTAAGCTGATGTAAGTAGAGCAGTTTGAGGAGCTATTCTGTAAGCGGATATAAATGGTTGTGTGATGATTGCTAATTAAATTAAAACATAGCAACACAACGAAACTATAAAAATGAATTTCTAAATCATAAGAGGAGTCTTCATCTTGGGATGCCATTCATCACAAGATGTTGGCTCCTTTTTGTACAAAAAGTATTCCCATTTCTACAATGCTATGATAAAATGAGTTAGATAAAACTAACTTCAAAAGGAAAACAAAATTACAACCATCATACGGGCACAAATAAAAGTAGTATATGAAGTAGAATAGAAGGGGAGAGAAACCATGAAGGTAACAACGTTAGATACACAGGTGGCAGAGCAGATCGGGCACGCGTTTGGATATTATGACTATGGAGAGGAAGTCGGAATGGGCGCATTTTACCGCAGCAAGGATGCGGTCGCAACGTATATTGCCGGGTATGTTCGGATGGCATTTGAAGGCGGTATGCTCTATGCGACAAGCGAGCGGGGCGAGGGTTATATTGCTTATAAGGTGCCGGGACAGAAATTGAAGCTTAGAGCAGGCATGCAGCTTGTAAAAGCATTGTTTCATTCAATGAGCCTAAAAGAATTGATTCGGATGGGACAGGGAGTTTCCAAGGGAGGAACGTCGCTGCAGGATCGGATGAAAAAAGAGAAGAAACCTTATATATTTGTCGGCATGGTCTGTGTGCCGGAACAATATCAGGGACAGGGTTACATGCGGAAGGTGATGGAGCTTGCCTACGCAGAAGGCAACCGGCTGCAGGTTCCGGTGCTTCTGGAGACAGATGCGAAGTCGAAATGCGACAAATACATGCACCTTGGCATGCAGCTTGATGGTATACGTGATTTAGGCAAATATGGAAAATTATATGATCTGGTCAAATATCCGGATTGATTTATCCAAGATGACCGTGGTATTTCCTGAGATAGTATACGCCGGAAATACCACCCGGAATCCCGATCCAGAGTATCATAGCGCCAGATGTCACAAGCTCAAAATCTGGAACTGTCAACGTGCAGGCGACATACAGCAGGACAATGGGAAGTGAGATATGCCCCAAAATGTTATGTGCAATTTTCCATGTCTCTTCGTCCCGTATGGTCCAAGGCAGTCGCAGCCCTGTGTACCGGTTGTATGGAATTCTTGGACATAGAATACCGGATGCAAGCATGATACAGCTTATAAAAGACATTGCAAATATTTTCTCGCCATTTTCAGAAAACGTTATAACATCAAGTGCTGTCAGACAGGCAACAAGAATCCCGATTATCAAAAATCCAATATTGATAAGTGTGGTCACGCGAAGGGTGCCAATACGCAGATCATCTGTAGTTTCATTTGTCAATAGAGCAAGATTACGATACAAAATGATGGCTGCGCTGATCATGCACATACCGGTTAACAGGAGAGACACCAGTTCGTTTTTTACAATCAATGCAACCAGCATGGCTAAGAATGTAAGAAATAAAATAGTACCTCTTTTTCTGCCAGCCTGAAGACGATTTCTTTCTTGCTGATTTTTCAGAGCCAGTTGTTCATTCAGGCCGGCTAATTGATCGGCAAGTGCCTGATGATTGTTTGGTTCTGTTTCTATACCGAGCAGCTGGCTGATCGATACGCCAAGCACATTTGCGAGACGAATCAGCACATCGGCATCCGGAACGGATAAACCGTTTTCCCATTTGGACACAGTCTGGCGGACAACGTGTAGCTTCACAGCCAGCTCTTCTTGACTGAGTCCTTTTGCTTTTCGGAAATGTTTGATATTTTCGTGGATCATTATTTCACGTCCTTTCCTGTGTGGTAAGCATAGCATTATTATACGAAGCGTTTATGGCGGATGCAAGCAATGAAAATTAACATTGGCAAAAAGACGGTGAAAACCAAAAAACAGACTTGACAAGTAGGTTAGGCTAAACTAACATAACAAGTGCTGTGGAGCCCATTTTTTATAACATAACAAATCGTAACAACTGTTATGTCTAAAAAGAAAAGCACATAAAAATCAGGTAAGTGCAAAAGGAATAAAAGGAAGCGAGGCAATCACATGAACGAAAAAACAAAAGTACAGGTACAGGGAGTTCCGGAGACAATGCTGCAGACATTATATGCGAGAGCGCAGGAGTCTAAGAAACCGAACCATCATATCTACGACGAGCGGGCAATCGAGGTTGTATCCCGTCTGGATTATGATTTTTCCAAGGCAGAAAGCGATAAGGCGATGAGCTTAGGCGTAATCGCGCGGACGATCGTGCTTGATAAGCTGGTCGGAGATTTTCTGTCTCATTATCCTCGCGCGGTTGTCTTGAACATTGCATGCGGTATGGATACACGCTGCTATCGGATGGAAGGAAAATACGACCGCTGGTATAACATTGATCTGCCGGAGACGATGGCAGTTCGGAGTCGTTTCTTCGAGGAGCAGGGGCCGATCTTCCAGATTGCAAAATCGGCTATGGACGCAAGCTATATGGAAGACATCGAGTATCATGGCGAGCCGGTGCTGGTGATCATTGAGGGCTTGACGATGTATCTGTCTGAGGCAGATGTAAAGCAGATATTCGATATTCTTGATAGGCGGTTTTCGAAAGCAGTCGTGCTTGTAGAGACGATGTCGCCGTTTGTAGTAAAGCATATCAAGGAGAAATCCATCGAAAAGAGTGCGGCAAAGTTTTCATGGGGCGTGAAAAATGGTGCGGCGTTGGAACAGATGATTCCACGTTTTAAGAATAAGCGCGATGTCAGTCTGGTTGAGGGGATGAAAGTGTTGATGCCGATTTACAAGGTGATCGGGAAAATCCCGGCAGTACGAAATTTCTCAAATAAAATCTGTGTGATGAAGAAATAGTGATATAATAATTTTGTCATGCAAATAAGCAATAAGGAGAATCGATAAATGGAGCTTCGGGTATTACGCTATTTTCTGACCGTGGCGAAGGAGCAGAGCTTCACGAAGGCTGCGGAACAATTACATATCACACAGCCAACGCTGTCAAGACAGCTTGCAGCATTGGAGGAAGAGCTTGGAACCGTGCTGTTCAACCGTGGCGGACGGAATGTTACGTTGACCGACGAGGGAATCCTGCTCAAGCGGCGAGCCCTTGAAATCATCGATCTCGAAGACAAGATCCGGGAGGAATTCAAGGAAAGTCAGGTTGTCGATGGAACGATCACGATTGGATGCGGTGAGTTCGCAGCAGTGGAGCTGCTGGCACAGATCTGCGAGCGGTACCGGGCGAAATATCCGATGGTTCAGATCCGGGTGCATACCGGAACAGCAGATACGATCTATGAGATGATGAATAAAGGACTGGTAGACATCGGGCTTTACATGGAGCCGGTGAATCTGGAAGGACTGGATTATATCCGTTTTCCGGAGAGTGACCACTGGGTTGTAGGCATGCGACCGGACGATCCGCTGGCAGAAAAATCATATATTACGAAAGAGGACTTATTGCCGTTACCGCTGATATTGCCGGAACGGTCGGGCGTACAAAGTGAGCTTGCGAATTGGTTTGGCAAGGACTTTGCGAAGCTGAACATAGCATTTACAAGCAATCTCGGTACAAATGCAGCAATCCTGGCGATGCAGGGGCTTGGTTATCCAATCTCCATTGAAGGCGCCGGCAGATACTGGCGATCTGATCTGCTTGTGCAGAAAAAACTGTATCCGGAAATCACGGCAAGTACTGTGATCGCATGGCGCAGGAACATTCCGTACGCACAAGCTGTTCTCAAATTCATTGACGAGGTCAATGCCTTTCAGGCATAATAAAGCATTCAATGTAAGTATTAGACATAATACAATACAATAATTATAATCAAGGTGTAGGAAGAAAGAGACTACACCTTTTTTAGTGGTTGTTAACAGTGTTGCGGAGCATATAGGAGGACAAAAAATGAGTAAGGAATTAGTCGCATATTTTAGTGCAAGTGGAATTACAAGAAACGTCGCAAAGATGGTAGCAGAGGCAGCAGGCGCGGACCTGTACGAGATCACCCCGAAAGAAGCCTACACAAAGGCAGACTTAAACTGGATGGATAAGAAATCAAGAAGCAGCGTAGAGATGACAGACAAGAAGATTCGACCGGAAATCACAGACACTGACGCGAAGATTTCAGAGTATGACGAGATATTCCTTGGATTCCCAATCTGGTGGTACGTAGCACCAACGATCATCAACACATTCCTGGAGAAGTATGATTTCACAGGCAAGAAGATTGTGCTGTTCGCAACATCCGGCGGAAGCGGATTCGGAAACACCGTAAAGGAATTGCAGCCATCCGCACCGGGTGCACAGTTTGTCGAGGGCAGGCTGCTCAACCATGCAAATAAGAAGGAAATCGAAGAACTGGTAACAGAATTTTAGGAAGGATAAGAACATGGCAAAGATTACACAGACAGCAGGCAGAAATGCACTCGGAGAATTTGCTCCGCAGTTTGCACATTTTAACGATGATGTATTATTTGGAGAGAACTGGAACAACGAGGATATTGATGTCAAGACACGAAGCATCATTACGGTAGTCGCACTTATGGCACAGGGAATCACAGGTTCTTCCCTGAAATTCCATTTGCAGAATGCGAAAGCACATGGCGTGACACAGAAGGAAATTGCTGCGATCATCACCCATGTAGCATTTTACGCAGGATGGCCAAATGGTTGGGCTGTATTCAATCTGACAAAGGAAGTCTGGGATGTTGATGAGGGCGATCTGCCTTACGAAGATCCAGCGATGCGTGCGCATGCAAAGGAAATGGTATTCCCAATTGGACAGCCAAACGATGCATTTGCACAGTATTTCATCGGACAGAGTTATCTGGCACCGGTATCCACCAGTCAGGTTGGAATCTTCAATGTCACATTTGAGCCGGGCTGCAGGAACAACTGGCATATCCATCATGCAAAGAGCGGTGGCGGACAGATTCTTGTATGCGTAGCCGGACGTGGATATTATCAGGAAGAGGGCAAGGAAGCAGTCGAATTGAAACCGGGTGACTGTATCAATATTCCGGCAGAGGTTAAGCATTGGCATGGTGCCGCACCGGATAGCTGGTTCAGCCATCTGGCAGTGGAAGTACCGGGCGAGGAGACATCCAATGAGTGGTGCGAGCCGGTAACAGACGAGGAATATGGTAAGTTGAAATAAAAACATTTAGGATTGCAGGAGGGGTTATACATGGAGTACGCAAAACTTGGAAATACCGATATTGAAGTATCGAAGCTTTGCATCGGATGCATGAGCTTCGGAAAAGCAGGTACAATGCATGACTGGACACTGGATGCGCAGGAAAGCGAGAAGGTGATCAAGCATGCGTTGGATCTTGGTATCAATTTCTTTGATACTGCAAACTGTTATTCCGCAGGAACCAGTGAAGAATATCTGGGACAGGCACTGAAAAAGAATGTGGCACGTGATAAGGTTGTGATCGCATCGAAGGTGTATTTCAATGAGGGTAGACTGTCAAAGGCAGCGATTGAGCGGGAAATCGACGGTTCCCTAAAAAGGCTTGGAACCGACTATCTGGATTTGTATATCATTCACCGGTTTGATTTTGATACTCCGATCGAGGAGACGATGGAAGCACTGGATGGTCTTGTAAAGGCTGGAAAGGTGCGTGCAATCGGTGCATCTGCGATGTATGGATATCAGTTTTATAATATGCAGCTTGCCGCAAAAGAGCGGGGACTGACACCGTTTGCTACGATGGAGAATCATTACAATCTTCTTTACCGGGAGGATGAGCGCGAGTTGATTCCAATCTGTAAGCAGATGAATGTTGCGCTGATGCCGTACAGTCCGCTTGCTGCCGGGCATCTGTCAAGACCTGTGTGGAATACAGATTCTTTGCGGAGTCAGACCGACCGTGTTGCACATGGAAAGTATGACCGGATGGAAGAACAGGATATGAAGGTGGTTGCCAGAGTGCATGAGCTCTCAGAAAAACACAATTGCAAGATGTCACAGATTGCTCTTGCATGGCAGTGGGCAAAGGGCGTGACAGCACCAATCGTCGGAGTAACGAAGACTGCATACTTGGATGATGCAGCAGGTGCGCTCGATGTGAAGCTTTCCGCAGAGGACGTGGCTTACCTGGAAGAGATGTATGTGCCACATCCAGTCGTTGGAGCTATCAAAGAAAATCCGGCACAGGGCGTTGTGCTGTTGGATGAGAAAAAGTAATTATTTCCCAACCACCAGCGCAAAATATCCCCAATCCCAGATCGGGGATGCAAAACTATTTTCCAGATATTCGCGGATATCCGCATCTTCATAACCGGTCATGCGCGACAGGATTACGATATAGTCACGGACGGTTTCGTAAGAAAGATGATTTGCTCCTTCGGCAGAGCAGAGAAGAAAAAGGCTCTGCCGGATGGATGCATATTCCATGGCAATCCATTCGAGATGTAACAACATATCGTCGATCGTATCCTCCGGCATAAGCAGGTCGGAGAATATTTCGTTTGCCACATAGTTCCGAAACAGAATATCGTAGGTATGTAACTGCCGGTGAAAGTCAGCAAGTTTTACATCGTTTGGTACAGTGAATTGTTCTGCGAGCGTAATCAGTGGATTCAAGTACGGCGCGTACAAGCCTTCCCCGATATAATTTACAGATAGATCCTGTAACAGCTCATTGCATTCCATCCATGTGTCCGCAGCCGGAAGTTCTACGTCGTGGATAGCTGCACGAAGCTCTGACAGCGAAGAAAGTGAGAAATATTCAGTTACCTTTGCTATGGTAATCGGAGCGTTTTTTGCCAGTTCAGATAGAATATAAAAGCTTTCTAATAAAGCTTCTTCGATAGAAATATTCGTATCCTGAATCAGATCCATGATCGAAGCGCGGATCAAAAAGAGTGCGTCCGGATCAGACACCTGTGGGAAATCCAGCAGCGTATCTCTCCACAGATCAATCACTGCCGGACAGCATGGCATGAGCATCCCTTCCTTGTGGTTGTGAAAGGTATGATATTCCCGCGGGAAGGTTGCACACGTTTCTGAGAGCACAGAATCTCCGTAGGCAGACACCAAGCGGCACAGCTTGGCGTCATCTAAGAAAGGACAGCGATGCATCGCGTCTAATCCGATTACGTGCTGCCCGTCTTTCTTCGTTGTGTAGGCACTTAAATTCTTGCGGCACTCCGGTACGGTATCCGGCGGAAGAAGCTTCTTCCAGCGGCGGTTCGTGTCTGCATCGACCGCGATTTTCCATTCTTTACAACAGGTGATCGGACATTTGTCCGCAATACAGGTGAATTTGTTATAATAATCCGGCGTTAACATGTGTGATTTTAATTCTCCGTTTCTGTATTTAAAGCCAATATCGGCTGACTGTCTAACATAGCGAAATCATTATAAATGAAAAATGGATATAGGACAATATGCGGTTGACAATTCCGGAAAGCAGCCATATATTATAATCGGTTTTGTATGTGTCTTATATGCATTTTCAAGAAAAATCTGGTGGTATGCATGATTCTATATGTGTAAAATTGTGCTAAAATAAAAGACACGCATAGAGAATGGAGGAATTATCATGAACGAGAATATGAAAAAAAGAAATGAGGTTCTGGCAAAGACCGTTATCAAAGGATTGGAATCCCGGAACATGACCGGTTACTATGCAGCAGATAAGGGAGAAGCTTTGAAGCTGGCGCTGGAGATAATCGGCGAGGGCAGCTCCGTTGCGATGGGTGGTTGTCGGAGCGCACACGAGATTGGTCTGGTGGATGCCTTGCAGGCAGGAAATTATAATTACATAGACCGTTCGAATATGACACCGCGTGAGGGACTTCTGGCAGCATATGATGCAGATGTATTCTTGTCGAGCGCCAATGCGATGACGAACGATGGCATCATCGTAAATATCGATGGAAATTCCAACCGCGTATCCTGTATCGCACAAGGCCCGAAGCGGGTGTTATTCATCGTGGGAATGAACAAGGTCTGTTCCGATCTTGATGCGGCGATGAAGCGTGCCAGAAATGTGGCAGCTCCGGCGAACGCCCAGCGGTTTGATGTGAAGACACCGTGCAAGGTCACAGGCAAATGTTCCGATTGTAAATCTCCGGATACACTCTGTTGCCAGTTCCTGATTACAAGGTTCTCACGTCATGAGGGAAGAATCCATGTGATTCTAGTGAACGATACACTTGGATATTAATGCATTTGCCGGAAATTTATGAGAGGAAATTATTATGCAGAAAAATACGTTAGAAGGGAAAGCCAAAACAAAAAACGGGATTAAACGGTTATGTTTTTGTGCCGTGTGTATTTTGCTTGAAGTTATATTTATAGTCTCCATGATAACAAGACTGAACGAATATGCAGAGATTGTAAATCTTCTGACACGTTTGCTTGGAACAATCCTTGTATTGGCATTATATGCGTCAGATCAGACCTCATCCATGAAGATGCCGTGGATTATTCTGATACTGATATTCCCGATCATGGGTGTTGCGTTATATCTGCTGATTGGTTTAAATGGTGGCACACGGAAGATGCGCAAACGGTATGAGAAAATCGACAGCCGCCTTTTCCCATTGATTCCGGCTAACAGAGATAATCTGGAAAGATTACGTTTGCAACTCCCCAAAGCCGGAAGTATCTCCACATATATACAGAGAAATTCAAGCTATCCGGTGTACCGGAATACAGATATCACATATTATGATGAAGCAATCAAGGGGCTTCATGCGCAGCTTGCAGATCTGGCGAAGGCAGAACATTTTATCTTTATGGAATATCATGCAATCGAGGATGCGGAAGCGTGGCATATGGTACAGGAAGTATTGGAAGACCGCGTAAAGGCGGGAGTGGAAGTCCGTGTATTCTATGATGATATGGGGTCAATTGGATTTATCAATACAGATTTTATTAAAAAGATGGAAAAAGTCGGTATCCGGTGCAGAGTGTTTAATCCATTTACCCCTGGATTAAATATGTTTTTAAATAACCGGGATCATCGTAAGATTACGGTGATTGACGGTAAGGTAGGATTTACCGGAGGGTATAATCTCGCAAATGAGTATTTTAATATGACCCAGCCATACGGTATGTGGAAGGATACAGGTATTCGTTTGGAAGGAGATGCGGTAAAATCCCTGACCGTGACGTTTCTGGAGATGTGGAACGCCGTGAGTGACAAGGATGCGGATGATGTGGATGTTGAGAAATACCTTACACCGTCCGGCTACCGGGCAAGACAGGCTGGCTTCGTGCAGCCGTATGCAGATATTCCAACCGATGATGAACAGGTTGGAGAGGAAGTCTATATCAGTATCATAAATAAAGCAGAGAAATACTGCTGGTTTATCACACCTTATCTCATTATCACGGATGAGATGACACATGCATTATGTCTGGCAGCAAAGAGGGGCGTGGATGTACGGATTGTCACGCCGGGAATTCCGGATAAGAAGCTGATTTACAACGTTACGCGTTCGTTTTATCACGGATTGGTTAAGCATGGAGTGCGGATCTATGAGTGGACACCGGGATTTTGCCATGCGAAAATGAGTGTGGCAGATGATTGTATGGCAACCTGCGGAACAATCAATCTGGATTACAGGAGCCTGTATCATCATTTTGAGAACGGCTGTTTCATAGTTGACAATCCTGCTGTATTATCTATCCGGCATGATCTGGAGAAAACGATGCAGGAGAGCAGGGAAGTGACAGAAAAATATTGTTCCGGACGCAGTGCGTATCTGCGTCTGGGACAATTATTCATGCGGTTATTTGCAGGACTGTTGTAGAAGTATTTTACAGGAATTTATCCAGTTCTGCTTCCACCTGTTTTTTCTTTTTAATCTTCGGATGGTCGATGATCGTGCCTCTGGCAACCACCATATCTACGTTGCGGAGTGCACGCAGATCATCTAAAGGATTCTTCGCAGTGACAATCAGATCGGCTGCTTTCCCCTTTTCAATCGATCCCGTGATATCGCCGATTCCGGCAAGCTCGGCGCTTCGCGCGGTTGCCGTATAGAGTGCAAATGCATTCGAGATACCCACGTATTTGTGGAAGTAATAAAGCTCGCGCCAGAAATCGTACTGTGTGATCCACGGGCAGCCGACATCATTGCCAAGTACAACCGGAATATCGTTTGCCAGTGCCTTCTTGGAGCAATCCACGATTCCTTCGAATACGACATTGCCGTTATATTGCTCGACTTCGGTCGCATTTGTGATAGAGCGGTCGAAGAGCGCATATGGCAGAGCCGGTGAGATCGTTGTGCAGAGGAATGCACCGCGTTCCTTGAATAATTCGATCATCGCATCATCCATCTTCGCACCGTGCTCGATCGAGTCGACACCATTTTCCAGAGCCACGCGGACACCCTCCGGAGATTCCACATGGGCGGAAACGATATAGCCGTCGGCATGTGCTTTGTCGCAGACGGCACGCACCATATCCGGCGACATCTTCAGCTCGCCCGGGACACCCTTTTCTTTGGCGTCTAACACACCGCCGGTAATCATGAGCTTCACTAAATCAACCTTTTCCTTCTTTGACTGTTCGAGATGCGCAAGTGCTTCCGGGATGGAGGCAGCGGCAATCGCAACCGAACCTGCCATGTGTCCACCCGGAACCGAGATGCCCTCGTTGGCGGCAAGGATACGCGGACCAACCTTTGTTCCGGCAGCAATCTCATCCCGCAGGCGGGTGTCGAAGCTTCCGAGTCCGCCGACCGTCCGGATCGTCGTGACACCACTTAACAGTTCATCCTTCGCAAAGCCGGAAACCATCTTGTAAGCGATGGCACGTGTCAGGGAAGAACACATTATCTTCTTTACGAGTTTTTCATTGTCGCGCTGTTTTTTCTGCGGCTTTCCATTTCCGGCAAGATGCACATGCATGTTGATGAGTCCGGGCATGATATAACGTCCTTGTAAATCTATGGTTTTGTAGCCGGCAAGGTCGGCTGTATCCGGTACGATATCGGTGATCGTGCCATCCTGTACGAGGATGCAAAGACCGGTCTGCACCTGCATGTCTTTGGTTCCATCCAGTATCTTTCCATTTGTAAATGCGTAATTCATAAGCAGCCCTCCGTTCTTAATTCTATGTCCACTATACAATAGTTGGAGATGATCTGGCAATATTCGGAATCGCAGGAATGTCGTACATTTGCTGCGGGATTGAGGTATAAATATAATTGACATGAAAAAGGTTGAATGATAATATAATGTTACAAAGTGCTACCGATAGACGGTTAGCCTTGATAATGTTTAGTTATAAAAATAACCGCTCACAGTTTACCAGGCTGGGCGGTTATTTTTGTGTCTTATCATTGCTCTTAGAACCAACGGCATAACCAAGAGCAAAGCAAGTAATACATAAGCTGATAATGGCTATAAAAAGCTCCGTTGTAAGCATAAGCACAAACCTCCTCGACAGATTTCCCCAAATGGATTTCTATGTAAACACAAGCTATAACTCTTGTGGAGAAGGCTAACCGCCTACCGAATAGGGTAGCACCATAATTATTATATCAAACATATGTTCGAGATGCAATGAAAATATTAAATAAAATTGAGCAATAAAATAATATGGTTCATGGGCAGTAATATGTTGTTAAATATGTTCTTGCAGGTTTATATTTTTTTGATAGAATAAAACATAATAAAGTAGATTTAGCATTTATGAGAAACGGGCGGGAAAGTGTGGAAAGGAGTTAAAATGAGCTTAATTAAAGGGATTCATCACGTATGTCTGAAATGTGCTAACGAAGAGGAATATAAGGAAGTGGTACATTTTTACCACGAGATTTTGGAATTAGAGATTGCCAGAACATGGAGCGAAGGCACTATGTTCCGGTTTGGAAATGCAGTATTGGAAGTGTTCGCAAATGGCAGAGAAAAGGCAGAGACAGGAATCATCCGGCATTTTGCACTTGCAACCGAGGATGTAGATACCTGCGTGGAAAAGCTGAAGGCAGCAGGGTACGAGGTGTTTGTGGAACCAAAGGATATTGTGATTCCATCCGAACCGGAATATAAGGCAAGAATCGCGTTTGGTAGAGGACCGCTTGGAGAAGAAATCGAGTTTTTTCAGGAGCGATAGGAAGGAAAAATATGAGTGATAATCAGAACAACAATCCCAAGGGAATTATAATTGGAATGCTTTGCCTGATCTGGGGACTGGGATCGATTGCAGCGATGCTGTTTTGTTCCAAACTGGAGAATCATACGGGAATTCTCCTTGTGCTGCTTGGACAGTTTTTTCTTGTGATCGGCTTGATCGCCGTAATCTGCAATAGGAAAGCCAAACCATATCCATTTATTGTATTGGTATTTCCGCTTGTCGGGATTGCATTGCTTGTATGTGGAATTTATATCTTGACAAAAGGAGAGATTGCTTTGTCGATGCTGGATCAATATGCACCATACATATTGATCTGGATATTCCCGCTTGCCGGGATAATGATGATAGCAGGTACGCTTGGGAAAATCCGGTACCTGAAGCAGGTATGTACGCAGGAGGTTCAGGCAAAATGCGTCGATATTGAAAGTGCGTCTGCCGCAGGCACACATAGAAGAAAGCATGTAACGATGCCGGTTTACAGTATCTCCTATAACGGAGAAGAGAAGCTTCTTAGAAAAGGCATGTACACCAATCTGAATCATTTTGAGATCGGAGCATATTATAACATCCGGATAAATCCGACGAATCCGGATGAATATCTCGATGAGAATAACAGAAAAGGAAATAACTTGATTTTGATACTTGGTGTTGTACTGCTTGTCGTGACGCTGCCGGCGATCGTATATATGTATATCAATGGGATTTGAGATAAATAAAATAAGATGGAAACCGGTTGTAAGAAATGTTTTATTCAGATGAAATTTACCACCAATAATTAGAATAAAAAATCTATTTTGGTACTTGATTCATAAAAATCAATCTGTTAGAATACACATATAAAAAGGGAGTAGCTTGCCGGTCGCGGTTCACTTCTTCGTCAAGACAGTTATTGAAACATATAACTCGGAAAGTGATGAAATAGCGAGACTTTTACTGTTTACGCGGTAGGAGTCTCTTTTTTTATACCTACTGCAAAATAAAACAAAGAAAGAGAGGTAGAAAGGATGTTCTTGAAGGTTGTTATTTTGTTGGTAGGTTTTTTGTTTCTCGTGAAGGGGGCAGACTGGTTTGTAGAGGGGGCGGCGAGTATCGCGAAGAAGCTTGGAATTCCGCAGCTCATCATCGGTCTGACGATTGTAGCGATGGGAACGAGTATGCCGGAGGCAGCGGTCAGTATCACGGCGGCGCTGCAGAAGAATGCAGGAATCACGATTGGAAATATCGTGGGAAGTAATATCTTAAATATTCTGATCATTCTTGGTGTGACAGCGGTAATCACGAATGTAGCGATCCAGACTTCGACGTTTCGTTATGAGATACCATTTATGATGGTAGTTACGATCATACTGCTGGTATTTGGAATTACCGGCGGGGAAGTGACATTCGTAGAAGGTATTATTTTCTGGGTTTTGTTCCTGTTATATCTTGGTTATCTGTTTGTGATGGCGAAGAAAGGAACCAATGAGGAAGAAGGCGAAACAAAGGATTACCCGATATGGAAATGCATTCTTTTCATGGTGATCGGCGGTGTGCTCGTTGTAAAGGGAAGCGATTTCGCAGTCAGCGGAGCATCTGCAATCGCACGATATTTCGGTATGAGCGAGCGGTTTATCGGACTTACGATTGTAGCACTGGGTACCTCACTTCCGGAGCTTGTGACATCTGTCACAGCAGCGCGGAAAGGAAATGCGGGAATCGCAATCGGAAATATCGTGGGTAGCAATATTTTCAATATCTTGTTCGTAATCGGTACAACTGCACTCATCTGTACAGTGCCATTTGAGAGCAAATTCATCATAGATACGATCATTGCGGTTGTAGTTGGTGCGATCTTGTGGATCGGAACATATAAGCATAAGGAGCTGCGGCGTCCATGCGGCATCTTCATGCTGCTATGTTATGTGGCGTATTTCGTGTATCTGTGTATGATGTAAAGAATGTGTGTTGGGGAAATTCTTTTTGTTTGACTTTTTCTCCCCAATAAAAGTATGTATATAGCAAGCTGGTTTGGGGTATTTTTCGAATTTCGAAAAATACCCCAAATGATAATCGAGAATCTGACAATTTCACTGGGTGAAAAAATCTAAATTCGAAAAATTTCCCCAAACCCACCAATAAAGATGAGAGATAGTTGGGTAAAAAAGTGGTAATCAGCAAAAGTCACCCAACAGCAGTCAACAATATCCCCAAATTCATACAAAAACCACACTGCAACAGTCATCTATATCAACCAATTCATACAAAAACGTACGCCACACGAATAAAAAATAAAAAACATTCGTAAAACCTCTTGACAAACGAGTTAGCCAGAACTAACATATATACGAATAAAACAACAAAAATGTTCGCATATAGCAGGGAGGACGCAGAATGTTTATAGAAGGAAAAAATCTGGTGAAGAAATACGGAAAGGGAGAAGCCACGGTGTTCGCGCTCGATCATACCGAGTTTGGAATCGAGAAGGGCGAGATCGTTGTGATCTTAGGTCCGAGTGGAAGTGGTAAAAGTACATTGCTGAATATACTTGGTGGTCTGGATAAGGTGACCGAGGGTAGCATGCTGGTAGATGGAACGGACTTGGAGAAAATGTCTGCCAAAGAGCTGGAGCTATATCGGAGAGAGAAGCTTGGATTTGTATTTCAGTCCTACAATCTGACACCGGATCTGACCGTGCGTGAGAATATTGAGATGACAGCAGAGCTTGTGCAGGAGCCGCTCAGTACCGACACACTGATCGAAGAGCTCGGACTGAAGAAGTATGAGACACATTTTCCAAAGGAACTTTCCGGTGGTCAGCAGCAGCGTGTCGCCATCGCACGGGCAATGGTGAAGAAGCCGGATATCCTTCTCTGCGACGAGTTAACCGGTGCGCTTGATACGAAATCCTCAAAGGATGTATTGCAGCGTGTACAGAAAATGAATGATACTTATAAGACAACGGTCGTGATTATTACACACAACCTGAACATCGCCGGAATGGCAGACCGGATCATCAAGATCACGGATGGCAAGGTTGTATCCAACCAGAAGAATGCAGATAAGAAACGAGTAGAGGAGATGGAGTTGTAATATGACGATCAATAAGAGAGCTGGGCGCAGCATAAAGAAAAACATCGCGTTTTATAGTATCAGTATCATTCTTACGATGCTGACATCTATGGTGATTGTCGCCGCGGTGTCAACCGGACACACACTGACAAAGTTTGTGGATGATTTCGTGAAGGACTATAAGGCGGAGGATGCAGAATTTAACACCTATCAGCTATTGTCCGATGCAGATATGGAGAAACTGGAACAGGAATATGATGTGATACTGGAATACAGCCGGTATAAGGATATAAATGTGGAAAGCGGAGACTTTAAAGGTGCCACGATCCGTGTATTCCCGATGCCGGAGAAGCTGAATCTCTGTGAGGTGCGGGATGGACACGAACCGGGCGATGGAGAGGCACTTCTGACACAGGATTTTGCGGATGTGCATGATATCAAAGTAGGAGATACGATTTCTCTTGGGGCGTATGATTATAAAGTATCTGCCTACACGACGAAGGCAGATTATATCTATATGCTTGAGAAACTGTCCGGCTATATTGACAGTGAGAAGTTCGCACTTGTTGTGGTCAACCGCAAGGAGTATGACAACATTGATGCGGATGAGACTGGCTATTATTCTATCAAATACAACAAGGATAATTCCAAGGAAGTGCGTGAGAAGTTAAATGCGGATTACGTGATTGCAAGCTATATGGCGGCAACCACGAACGCGCGAATCTCCATGCCGGTCAACGAGGGAGATGCCGTTACGAACATGGCAACCATGTATGCACCGGTTATGTTCATCATTATTATCACGCTTGTTGTTATGGTGCTTGGAAGAAATATCAGGCAGGAACAGTATCTGCTTGGAACATTTCTGGCACTCGGATTTTCCAAGAAGCAGATCATAAGACATTATATGCGGTATGGGGTACTGCCGGGCTTCATCGGAAGTGTGCTTGGAGTGATTGTGTCCGTTCCGCTGACAGGAGTACTGTGCAGATTCTATATCGAATACGATTTTGAAAAGCTTACTTATACACCGACCTACGACGTACCATCGATCGTTGTAGCATTGGTGGTACCGACCATCCTTTATTGTGCGGCTATCGCAATCCAGGCGGCAAAGCTCTTGAAGAAGTCACCGGTTGATCTCTTAAGAAACACAGGAAAAGATACGAAGACAGTTGGCGTGATGAAGAAGAGCCATGCAAAGACACAGACAAAGATGCGGGTGCGGAGTGTGATCGGACATCCGGGAAGAAGCATTGTAACAGCGTTTGGTGTGGCTGTCGCAGCATTCTGTATTCTGACAGGATTTATTATGAAAGACAGCCTGGATACACTGATGCACGGCGGACTTACAAGCTCCATTAAGTACGAATATCTGTACCGGTTAAATGCGTTGGAGAAAGGCACACCGGAGCAGGGCGAGGCGTTGTTCCGGAATTACTATGAGGTAGAGGGAAACACGGTACAGCTTTTGGCACAGGGAATCAGCAGGGATTCGAAATATTTCCCGGACAAGACGGACAGTGGGGACGTGCTTGATCTGGACAAATATTATCTGACAAGTGCGGCTGCACAGACCTATGGTATAAAGACAGGTGATACGCTTACCTTCAGCAATATTGCCGACCTGAAAGAGCATAAGGTAACAATCAGTGGTATCGTGGCGGACAACACGCATTGTTATCTGTACACAGGAAGAGAAAATGCGACAGCTCTGGCAGGCGTAGACAGTGATGCCTATAACTGCATTATAAGCAAGGATGCATTGTCGCTTGACAAAGACCGCGTGGCAAGTGAGACAACGATGACTGTCACGGCAGACACGATGGAGAATATGATGGGACCGATGCATACGATCATTGTTATATTTGAGATCATAGGTGTTGTGCTTGGAGTATTTGTGCTGTATCTGATCATCAACATGATCGTCGCAGAAACTGCAACCAATATCTCGGTTATGAAGGTGCTTGGCTTCAGCCAAAAAGAGATTTCCAACCGGGTACTGAATGTCAATCATATTCTCGTATGCATCGGATATCTGATTGGAATCCCGGTTGCATATATGTTTGTCAAGGTCGGTTATTCGGATACAATCGAAAATTATGGTATGCTGTTGTCACCGGTTCTCACAGCCAGAACGTTGGTGATCGGTTTCGTACTTACATGGGTCGTCTATGAGATTTCCCTTCTTCTCCAGAAGAAAAAAATATCAAGGATTGACATGGTGGAAGCTTTGAAGGAAAATAACAGAAACGAGTAGATTTCTTCAGAAGCTTTTTGGGAGGATACAGATGGCAAAACGGGTATTTACGGAGGAAGAACGGGCAGAGTATAGAGAGAAAATGCTGGATGCAGGGTTTGATTTGTTGAAGCAGTATGGAATGACACATATGTCGGTTGCTAAGATCACGGAGGCAGCCGGCATCGGTGTGAGTACGTTCTATAATTTCTTCGCGTCGAAGGAAGAATATGTGTATGAGGTTCTGCAATACCGGAGAAGAAAGATTCCGGAACTGATCCGGATTGCATTAAATGGCAAGGAAAAGGCTGGCCCGGCAGAGACGCGCACGTATCTGAAGATGATGATTGATGAGAGGTACAGTGTATTTCCAAGTCTGACACCGGAGGATGAGAAGCGTCTGCTGGAGATGCTTCCGGAACAGGTAAGACCGGATCTGCAGAAAGAGACCGAGACAAGTATTCAATTCTTTCAGCATATGGAAGGCATCCGCCCGGATGTGAATATTCCGCTTGTGGCGAACCTGATCAAGGTCTATGTGCTTGCCGCAGAGGGAAAAGAGATGCTGCACCAGAAGGTGTACGAAGTGACGATGGATCGCATGCGGGATCTGATCTTGTATGAGATATTCGGAAGAACGGAATAAAGTTATGAAAAAGGAGCGATGAGCTCCTTTTTTTATGCCCTGAAAATAAGACTGACTTTTCCAGTTTCCCGGTTGTTATATATGAATGACAAAGGAATGAAAGGAAAGGTGCAGTATGAAGAAACAGGCAAGACACAAAAAGAAACAGAGCTACAAAGCGGTAGCGCGTGTACTCGTGACTTTGCTAATATTGATCACTGGTCTGATCGCATACTATTCAATCCGTGGTGGAGATCGCACATTGCTCATGGTATTTCATTCGGAAAAGCAGGTGGCAGATACTTCAGGCGCATGGAATCTAATTCTTGTTGATCGGGATCATTACATTCCTGCCAATTATCAGGTGGAACTGACCGAATTATCCAATGGGGAAAAGGTGGATTCAAGGATCTATCCGGAGCTACAGCAGATGTTTGATGATGCAAGAGCGGCGGGACTTGCGCTGTTTGTGCGGGAAGGGTATCGGACAACAAAGGAGCAGCAACAGATCATGGACGATCGAATCAAAGAATATGAAAATCAGGGCTGCTCGAAGAAAGAGGCGAAGAAGAAAGCGGAGGAGTATGTTGCGATTCCGGGGACGAGCGAGCATCAGTTAGGACTCAGTGTGGATATCAACGCGGATACATCCAAATGTTCATCGGATGCTGTCTATCAGTGGCTGGATGAAAATGCATATAAGTACGGATTTGTGAAACGCTATCCAGAAGATAAGACAGACATTACATCCATCAACAACGAACCGTGGCATTACCGGTATGTGGGAAAGGATGCAGCAAGAACGATGAAGCAGGAAAATCTGTGTCTGGAAGAATATCTGATAAAATATAAATAAAACTGACTTTTCTGACGCGTATGTTGTTATAGTAAGTGGGGATAGAAAAGAGGTGAGAGCGAGAATGGAGTCTACAAGCGATTTTCTGCTGGTGCACCGGGCGAGAGCCGGGGATGAGGAAGCATGTGAGAGACTGGTCAGGAAATATTATCCAAGCATTTATCAGTACTGTTTGTTGCATATATATGACACGTATGAAGCGGAGGATCTGACACAGGAAGTGTTTGCCAGAGCCTTTGCAAGCTTAGATCGATACAGGGAATATGGCAAAGTAAAAAATTATCTGTACACAATCGCCGGAAATGTAGTGAAAAATTATTATAAGAAGAAAAAGGATATTCCGCTAGAAGAACTGCCAGAGGCGGAATCCGAAAATCGTGTGGACACGGTTGGTATCCGGCTGGATATCGAACAGGCGGTGCGGAAGCTGCCGGAGGAGCTACGGGAAGTTGCGATTTTGTCGTTCTTTCAGGAGCTGAAGCAAAGAGAAATCGCAGGATTGCTCCAGATTAAGCTCTCATTGGTGAAATACCGGATTGGACGGGCGAAGGAGCTTTTGATCAAAGAATTGGAGGTGGAAGAATGAAAGCTTACAGACAACGGATACAGGAATATAGAGATTTCGTACAGCAGACATGTATACGGGAAGAAGCGGGGGCATGCACGATAAAGGTGTGTCAGGATATTCTGACAGAACAGGCACTCCAGATGGAATCAAAGAAGACATCGTATTTTGAATTCTTATATGAGCAGTCACGGTTCATCAAAAAAAGATGGTGGGTGTTGCAGGGCGGAGTGCTTCTGTATCTATGGCTGTGGCTGAGCAACAATGCCAACGACATGAAAGAGACAATGCGACTTATGGGAATTTTCGCAACGATGTTTGTGATTTTGATCGTTCCGGAAGTCTGGAAAAACCGAAGAAACGGTGCCGTCGAGGTGGAACAGGCATCGTATTATACGCTTCGCCGGATCTGTGCGGCGAGAGTCCTGTTGTTTGCAGCAGTGGACTTCTTGATTGTCATGATATTTTTGGCGGTAGCATATCGGACAACGGCACTTACCCTGAACAATCTGGTTGTGAACTTCTTACTTCCGGTCAATGTGTCCTGTTGCATCTGCTTCCGCGTGTTGTATAGCAGATGGGAACGGTCAGAATATGTTGCCGTGATGCTATGTCTGCTATGGGTGGCAGTCTGGACGATGATTGTTGTAAATGATGCGGTCTATCAGAGGATTGCATCTCCGGTCTGGAAAGCGATGCTGTTGCTGACATTTGTATATGTTGTGTATTGTGTTCGGAAGTCATTGACTTTCGATGAGAAAATGTTGGAGGATTACACCAATGAAATTAGAGTTTAAGCATGTAACAAAACGATATAGCGAGGTAGCCGCCGTCCGGGAAGTAAACTGTGTTATGGAACAGGGCATCTACGGATTGCTCGGAGTCAATGGCGCAGGGAAAACAACATTGATGCGGATGCTGTGTACGATCATCCAGCCATCGGAAGGAGAGATTCTATGGAATGGCAAGGAAATCTGGAAGCTTGGTAGTGCTTATCGGGAGGTGCTTGGATATCTGCCACAGGAGTTTGGGTATTATCCCGATCTGAATGTGTATGATTATATGATGTACATTTCTTCGATAAAGGGACTAAAGCAAGCATTTGCCAACAGGAGAATAAAACAGCTTTTGGAGCAGGTAGATATGTGGAAGTTCAGAAAACGGAAGATGAAGCATCTGTCTGGCGGTATGGTCCGGCGCGTGGGGATTGCGCAGGCAATGTTGAACGATCCAAAGATTTTAGTGTTAGATGAGCCGACAGCAGGACTTGATCCGAACGAGCGGATACGGTTCCGCAACCTGATCAGTGAGCTGTCCGAGAACCGTCTTGTATTGTTATCTACCCATATCGTGTCGGACATTGAATATATTGCAAATGAAATCCTGCTGATGAAGGATGGAATGCTGTGCTATACAGGAACTTCGGAAGAACTGCTTTCGTCCATGCAGGAGCGCGTATGGCTGTGTCAGGTGCCAAGAAATATGGTTGAGATTTATATGCGGAAATATCTGGTTGGAAATATTAAAACAACCGAAAATGGCGCAGAGCTTCGGATCATATCGAAGGAAAAGCCGATGGCGGAAGCTGTGCAGGCAGAGAAGAACCTGGAAGATGCATTTTTGCTTTATTTCGGGGAAAAATCGGAGGAACGACAGGATGCTTAAATTAGAGTTGAAACGGATTTTTTCGAAGAAATTAAATGTGCTTGCCGTTGGTCTGATGGTGATATTGGCAGCGGTGTTTAGTGGATTTGCTGCGACTAGCAACCGGTATGTGGATGCGCATGGAGCAGTCAGCACAGGAATGCTGGCAACGAGAAAGCTTGTAGAAAATAAGAATGGGTATGCAGGGGCTCTGACGGAAGCAGAACTTACGAAGATTGTTGTACAGTATAAAGCGGTGATGGCACAATCCCAAGAGGAGCAGGATGAAAATTATGGGACACTATATCAGCCAATCGATGATATCCTAAATTTCATGATATCTGTGCTGACACCGGATGCGGGATACGATGAGACAGTTTTGGATTCGGTGACGGAGGATTCCGTACAGGATTTCTATACGTGGTATCGGGGAAATATGAAATGGATGGCAGATCAGTATGGAAAGACTCCTGAACAGAAAGATTATCTGGAGAAGAAATACAGTGAGATTATATTGCCGCTCCAATACGAATCCTATGGTGCATGGGATACGATGATTATGTATGCGGAGACATATTCGATCGTGCTGGCAATTCTGGTTGGATTTATCTGTGCAGGAATATTTGCAGATGATTTTCAGACAAAGGCGGATGCGGTATTTTTTGCTTCGAAGTATGGAAGATCCAAAGCAATTAAAAACAAGATACTGGCAGGCGTCGTTGCGACAACGATGATCTACTGGACAGGAATTGTCCTGTTAAGTGCAATCAGCTTTGGCATTATGGGAACCAGTGGCATGCATACACCGTACCAGATGTCGGAAGCATATAGCATCTACATCATGACATATGGACAATATTACGCACTGACAGTAGCATGCGGTTACATTGCAAGTCTGCTTGCAGCGTCTTTAGCCATGCTGGTAGCGGCGAAGATGCATACGATCAGTGTTGCTGTCTGCATTCCATTTTTTCTGTACTGCTTACTACCGTTTATTGGGCGGGTATTGTCCAGCTATACAAAGGTGTTCAACCTGATTCCGACGATCCTTACAAATGTGGAAGCAAGCGTCAGGGTGCCGTTGTTGTATCAGATTGGAACGCATGTGATCCGGCAGGTTCCACTTGTAATGGTGATGTATACCGTTCTTTCCATCGTGCTATTGCCGCTTATTTACCGGAGTTTCCGGCGATATGGGAGAGCGTAGTTGATTTTTATCAAATTACTCTGTATTGCAAGTGATAAGAGGATAAGCATGGGCTTTTCCGGAGATAAATGATGTGGCGGATTGATAAATTTTCGTTTGACATTTTCAAAATCAGCAAATATAATATTCAAACGAACGAGTAGCAAATCTGCGTAAATCCAGTTTTGCTGCTCGTTTTTATTTTTATATGCCATTAAAAAGTGTGTAGCTGATCAGCGTAAGTCCAACTTAGAATGATTAGTACACACTTTTTTTATGAGGAAAAAAGGAGGATTTAGAAAAATGGCAGAAAGTAACAAGATGAAGGATATGCCAGTGAATAAGCTCATGATCCGGATGGGTATTCCGATGATCTTATCCATGGCATTGCAGGCAGTCTATAATATTGTAGACAGTGCGTTTGTCGGAAATATGAAGGTGGGAAGCGAAGCTGCGCTGAACGCGTTAACGCTGGTGTTCCCGGTTCAGATGCTCATGGTAGCAGTCGCAATCGGCACCGGTGTTGGCACGAATGCACTTCTGGCGAGGACGCTTGGACAGGAAAATCCACAGAAAGCGGCGAAGGTAGCGGGAAACAGCTTATTCCTTGGAGTGATTATCTATGCAGTCTGTCTGTTGTTCGGCGTGTTCGGTGTGAAAGCATATATTTCCTCACAGACCGGTGATCCGCAGGTCATCTCTATGGGAATTAGCTATCTGCGTATCTGCTGTGTGCTTTCGTTTGGAATTATTTTCTTTTCGTTATTTGAGAAGCTGCTGCAGGCAACGGGACGTTCCCTTTACTCTACGATTGGTCAGGTCGTAGGTGCTGTGGTAAATATCATTCTTGATCCGATCATGATCTATGGAATCGGACCGGTTCCGGAAATGGGAGTCGAGGGTGCAGCTTATGCAACGGTGATCGGACAGATTGCATCGGCAGTGCTATTATTCATCTTCCATAAGAAATTCAACAAGGAATTTGAACAAGGAATTACCTATATGAAACCGGATGGCACGATTATATGCGGGATATATTCCATCGGACTTCCGGCAATCATTGCACAGGCACTTATGTCAATCATGGTGTATGTGATGAACCTGATCCTGAAATTCAACGCAGCCGCCCAGACGGCATACGGACTTTTCTATAAAGTACAGCAGTTTGTGCTTTTCTTGGCGTTCGGACTGCGTGATGCAATTACACCGATCATTGCGTTTGCCTATGGAAGGGGGAGCAAGAAGCGGATCAACGATGGAATCAGATATGGCCTGACGTATACAATTGTTTTGATGGCTGTCGGAATTTTGATTACGGAGCTTTTCCCGGAATCATTTGCCGGATTATTCAATGCAGGGCAGTCGAGAGAATATTTTATAGATGCGATGCGTATTATCTCGATCAGCTTCCTTTTCGCAGGCGTCAACGTCGCGTATCAGGGAATCTATCAGGCGTTAAACGGTGGTATCGAGTCGCTCGTGATTTCGCTGCTTCGGCAGCTTGTAATCATCCTTCCACTCGCGGGTGTATTCTCCATCTTCGTTCGTAACGGGCAGATGGGCGTGTCACTCATCTGGTGGGCATTTCCGATTACAGAGTTTCTTTCGTGTCTGGTCGGCTATGTGCTTTTGAAGAGAATTAAGAAATACAGGGTTGGAGAGATAACGGACGAGAAAAAAGGGTAAAATTCTGGAAAAATAAAAAGTTACTCTCTTAACTTGATGTAAACGTAATTACATAGTATAGTTATGTCCAAATACCAATGACAGCTATCATAATTGGAGATATTTTTGATCGCGATGGAAGCAGATATTTTATTATGGATTCAAAATAATATACGGAATGATGTGTTGACCCCGATTTTCAAGTTTGTTACGACACTTGGAAATGCGGGAATGATCTGGATTGTCCTCTCTGTGGGATTGCTGATCCCGAAGAAGACAAGGCGCGTCGGCGTGCTGGCGTTAGTTTCTCTTTCCTTCTCGGCTTTGATTGATAATGTGATCTTGAAGAACGTCGTTGCGCGGACAAGACCATACGACGTGATCGAAGGACTCACCAGTCTGGTCGGTTCGCAGAAGGATTATTCATTCCCATCCGGACATACCGGAAGTGCCTTTGCAGCGGCGGTTGTGATGTTCCGGGAACTGCCGAAGAAGCTTGGAATTCCGATTTTAGTTTTTGCGTGTCTGATGGGATTATCCCGGTTGTATGTCGGTGTGCATTATCCATCGGATGTACTGGGCGGAGTCCTGATTGGTACTGGCGTCGCACTGCTTACTCATTGGTTCGGTACCGTCTGGATAGAACAAAAGGTATAAAACGAAAGAAGGAATAACGATGTGGATTGCATTTGCATTCGGCTCTGCGCTGTTCGCAGGACTGACCGCAATCTTAGCAAAATGTGGAATTAAGAATACAGATTCCAATGTCGCAACGGCGATCCGGACAATTATAGTCCTGATCTTTTCATGGATTATGGTATTCGTTGTAGGAGCACAAAAAGGGCTTGCAGATATATCCGGAAAGACGTTACTTTTCCTGATCTTCTCCGGTCTGTCGACGGGCGCTTCGTGGCTTTGCTATTTTAAGGCACTGCAGCTTGGTGATGTGAATAAGGTAACACCGATTGATAAATCGAGCACGATTCTTACGATGCTTCTGGCATTTATCCTGTTACGGGAAGCATTGTCTCCACTCAAGGTGGCTGCGATGATTGCGATTGGTGTGGGAACATATCTTATGATTCAGAAGAAGGAAACCGAAGAAAAAAAACAGGATGGCAAATGGCTGATCTATGCGATTGGTTCCGCGGTATTCGCCAGTCTGACTTCGATCCTTGGAAAGGTTGGAATCCAGGATGTCAACTCGAATCTTGGAACGGCGATCCGGACGATTGTGGTACTCATCATGGCGTGGGTCGTTGTATTCGTGACCGGAAAGCAGCACACCGTAAAGCAGATCGACAAATCAAGCTGGTTATTCTTAGTATTATCAGGAATTGCAACGGGTGCTTCGTGGCTTTGTTATTATCGGGCATTGCAGACCGGTCCGGCAAGTGTCGTTGTACCAATTGATAAACTTAGTATATTAGTTACGATCGTATTTTCCTATGTCGTATTCCATGAGAAATTAACGGCAAAGGCGGGTATCGGTCTAGCGCTGATCGTTGCCGGAACGTTGCTGTTGTTACTCTGACTGCAATTGTATGGACGTCTGTTGAAGCGTGTACATCTGTTGAAGCGCGGACATAGAGAATCTGTTTCCATGCGGGGCGAATAATCTGCCGGATGCAGGTAGTTTGTCAGTTTAAATATTTTTTGCGATAGTCACTCGGCGACATGGAGACGTATTTTCGGAAAACACGGGAAAAATGCCCCGGGGAAGAAAAGCCGAGATCCAGACTGATGGCGGTCAAAGGTTTATCTGTGTAGCGGAGGAGGTGTTTTGCCTCCTCTGTTTTCCGGTTAAGTATAAAATCTGTGAGCGTGATATTACTTTCTGCCTTAAATCGTTTTGAGAGATATGATCTGCTCATATAAAATTCTTTTGCCATGGCTTCCACCGTAATCGTTTCTGACATATGATGGTCAATATAGTTTGCTACATCTGAAACAAGCTGTGATTTTGCCCCTGCTTCCTGTAACTGGTTTACACGCCTGGCAAAGTCTATGAGCATACGATAACGAAGATTGATAATCCTTGAATAATCATTTGATGATTCGCATTTCTGTATGTAGCTGTCACTCAGTGTGAATGCATCATCGGGATTCATGCCACCGTGGATAGCCGAACGTGAAACAAGCGTAGTTGTAGCGATAAAGGTATCCTTTAATTGACGAAGCTGATTGTCGGACATCGTACCAATCTTCAGAGCTGTAGATTTCTCAATCACTCCTGTTAAGGCCATATAATCGCCTTTTCGAACCATATTCATCACATTCTGTTCGAAATCATAAGTGTTGTGGAGTGTTATGCTTTGAGTTGTCTCATCGGAGAAAAACATGTCAGCATCATGCTTGTTCATTGATTCTATAAACTGCTTTTGTATGGCATCGTCAATAAAAACATCATGAAGGAAGCATTTCTCATTGTTCAGTATGTAATTCAAAAGACACAGAAGCTGCATAAGGCTTTCTAATGGTATGTGGGTGATATCCTGCATGGCGATTATAAAATCATCGATATCGTCACCCGGTATGTCCAATTGCATGGCGAGATCCCGTAGTGTTGGCGTGGAGTTTGGAACCTGGCTTGTCGGCCCGATTACAATTTTATAATTATCGGAATTAACAATGCCATAGTAGCAAAAATGTGCGGTCATGAAATAACCGACGTGGTCAGTAATTTTTAAAATGTCTGCCTGGTAGATAGACACAGGATCTTTAACAAGGTTGACTGTGGAGTGATAAAAAATAAGTGTATTGTTTTTATAAATACGTGTCGGAATTCCGAACAGACTGCCGGTGATTGTACCAATATAATTGTAATCAATGGATTGCATGGCGGGCTCCTCCCTATGAATATGGACACAATTATACTATTGTGAACACATATGTGCAAGAAATACGAAAAAAATAGTGATAGAATCCGGAAGGATAAAAAATATAAGAAAGGAACCTATGATTTATGTACACAAAAAATGCAAAAAAGAAAATTGAAAACATGCCATTACAGGAACGAATAGCCTATGGCTACAAAAAAGTAATTATGCTGATGCTTATTTCAGGGCTGCTTTCCATAATAGCGATAGGCGTACTGCTTGCGGATCTTTTGAATTATGTGCAGAAAATCAATGCTTCAGACATAGCAGTGAAAATGTGCAGAGTGAATGTAAATGCTGCTGCAAGAAATATAAGGGAAATGGCGTTGGATGACGATGAAGCTTCTTATGATGACTATGAAAAGACAATAACAAAGCTGCTTGCAGATGTTGATGCCCAGCTAAAAATAATAAAAGAAACCGGGGTTGTCTCAGAAGAAAATTATACAGAATATGCTACAGCATTATCCGATTGGGAAGACATAAGCACATCCATTATAGAGGAAATACGACAGGGACAGAACCAAAAAGGTGTAGAGGATATCCTTACCAAATGTACCCCTGCATTGAATAAATTAGTTGATATTGCTTTGAAATTAGATGATATTACAGACATAGCCAGCGATAAGGCAGTCAGAAATACCGTATTATGTGCTATTTTCGGTGTTGCCTTCATTATATTCTTTATAAGTCTGGCGTGGATAAATTCAAGAAAAACCAGCAAAAAAGTACTTTCGAGCATTTTGGAGCCATTGCATGCCATCGAAGATGTTGCAAAGGAGCTGACAGAAGGAAACTTACACAGCATGTTGGAGTATCGTTCGGAAGATGAAATCGGACGATTGGCACATAGCATGCGTAAATCTATCCGGATCCTGGGCTCTTATGTAGATGATATAGACCGCGCAATGAAGCTGTTTTCAGAGGGAAATTTTGATGTGCAGCCGAATGTGGAGTGGAAGGGAGATTTTGTTGGAATCCTAAATTCCTTTATGGCATTTGAAGAAAGTATGGCGGCTATGGTAAAGGGAATACAGACGGTTTCGGATCAAGTGTCCGGTGGTGCAGAACAGGTGTCATCCGGGGCAACTGAGCTGGCAGATGGAGCAACGAACCAGGCAGCAGCGGTAGAGGAACTGACGGCAACGGTAGAGAATGTTTCGGAACAAGTTCAACAAAACTCACAGGCTGCAAGTAAGATAAGTACAAAGGTAGTGGCACTTGGAGACGATATTTTGGAAAACAATGCCAAGATGCGTGAGATGGTAAAGTCTATGCTTGAAATTAAAGACGCATCCATACAGATAGAAAAAATTATTGAAACCATCAATGATATTGCATCACAGACAAATCTTCTTGCATTAAATGCGTCTATTGAGGCAGCGAGAGCCGGAGAAGCGGGGAAAGGATTTGCGGTTGTTGCCAATCAGGTAAACCAGCTTGCAGATCAGAGTGCACAGGCAGTAAAGGAATCGGCTGCTTTGATCAAAACATCCGTGAATGCGGTTGGAAAAGGGGTTTCATTTGCCGAGGAGACTGCACAGCAGCTGGAGATAATTGCACAAAACTCTAAGATTATTACCGGAGAGGTATCCGATATTGCGGATACGCTTGCAAATCAGACAGTCGAAATACAGCAGATCAATGAAGGAATAGAGCAGATCAATGATGTTGTACAGAGTAATTCTGCAACGTCGGAAGAGTGCGCTGCGGCGAGCATGGAGATGAACGACGAAGCAGATCATTTACGGAATATGATACAGGAAATCAAAGTGGCTGAATTTAATAAATAGGTAGAAGCATGAGTAATATTATATTTAAAGGATAGTTATGTTATGAAAGAACATAAAGATGGAATGCTTTCAAACGTTGATTTTAATAATATAATAGAAATAATCGAAGCATCTAGCCATTCCTTTTGTTTCGTGATAGAATAAGACATTCAATGAAATCGGAGGAATAGATATGAGTAACGAAAGCAAGCGCTGTAAGGTGCACTATACAGGAACATTCAACGATGGAACAAAGTTTGATTCATCTTATGATCGCGGCGAGCCACTCGAGTTTGTATGTGGTGCAGGCATGATGATCAAAGGATTCGATGAAGCAGTGAAGAATATGAATATCGGCGAGATCGTCGATGTACATCTGATGCCGGAAGAAGCTTACGGTATGCCGGATCCGGCGAATATCATCACAGTTGCATTCGAAGATATGCCTGGTTCTGAGAACTTAGAGATTGGCAATCAGGTTTATCTGACAACTCCATATGGACAGCAGTTTCCGGTGAAGGTCGTGGATAAAGACAAGGAGACTATCACCTTTGATGCCAACCATGAGATGGCAGGTAAGGAACTGAATTTCAAGATTGAGCTGCTTTCTGCAGAATAAAGATCATAAAAAGCGTGGACACGAAATGTATCCACGCTTTTTTAATGAAATAACGGGAAAGGTAACGCAAAACGATTGAAAAAGCACGGAAAATATGTTACTGTCATTTCGTTCGCTTTTGCGTTTACTGTGTGGCCTGACTCGATAGCAGCGTGATATTTACGATGCCGCCATGTATATTTGCAAAAAGGAAAACGACTATGGAAACAAATATGGAAAGGGTAGAGGGTAGGTTACATGAATAGAAAACATCCAGAGAAGCGTGGGGCTTTTTCCGGCAAGCTTGGCTATGTGTTATCGGCGGCGGGCGCGTCGGTTGGTCTTGGAAATATATGGAGATTTCCGTATCTGGCAGCAAAATACGGCGGAGGAATTTTCCTGCTCGTCTATATTCTGCTGGCACTGACATTCGGATACACGATGATCGTTGCGGAGTCCGCACTCGGACGTATGACGCAGAAAAGTCCGGTTGGCGCATTCCGTTCCTTCGGTAAGAAGAAATGGATTTCCTTCGGCGGCTGGATCAACGCGATCATTCCAATCCTGATCGTACCGTATTATTCGGTCATCGGCGGCTGGGTAATCAAATACTTGGCAGAATATATCCGTGGAAATGGAACGAAGCTTGCAGAGGACGGATATTTCGGATCATTTATATCAAATGGTGTATCGACGGAGCTTTGCTTTGTGATTTTCTGTCTCATAACACTGGCAATCATTTATGCCGGTGTACAAAACGGAATCGAACGTGTATCGAAGCTGATGATGCCGGTTCTTGTATTACTTTCCGTGGTCATTGCCATCTATTCTGTGACAAGACCGGGCGCGATCGAGGGCGTGAAATATTTTTTGGTACCAAATGTAAAGAATTTCTCATGGATGACAGTCGTAGCTGCGATGGGGCAGATGTTTTATTCGCTGTCGATTGCGATGGGTATTCTGATTACGTTTGGCTCTTATATGAAGAAGGATACATCCATCGAGGGTGCGACGCGAAATGTAGAAGTGTTTGATACGGCGATTGCAATCATGGCAGGACTTATGATTATTCCGGCGGTGTTTGCATTTTCCGGCGGAGATCCGGATACGCTGCAGGCAGGACCTTCGCTCATGTTTATCACGATTCCGAAGGTGTTTGCGAATATGGGACTTGGAACAGGCGTCGGGATTTTGTTCTTCCTGCTTGTGTTATTTGCAGCCCTGACAAGCTCAATCGCCCTGACGGAAAGTGCTGTTGCGACATTCGAGGATGAGCTTGGCTGGGGACGTAAGAAGTCAACGGTTGTGATCGGATTGATTATGATTGGACTTGGAACGTTATCAAGTCTTGGATATGGTCCACTTGGATTCGTGAAGATACTCGGAATGCAGTTTTTGGACCTGTTTGATTTCCTGACGAATTCCGTGATGATGCCGATTGCTGCGTTTGTGACAAGTCTGCTTGTATCGCGCGTGGTTGGAATCGACAAGATCGAAGAGGAAATCTGCCATGGAGAAAGTAAGTTCCGGAGAAAGAAGATATTTGTCGTGATGATAAAATATCTGTGCCCGATCTTCGCGCTGATCATTCTGCTTAGTTCCGTGGCGAATGCGTTTGGCTGGATATCAATGTAAAAAGAAAATATGATGATGAACGTAGCCAAACAGATGATTGCGGAACATGTTTTCGGGTAAATCAGAGGTAATCGGATATGGAACCAAAACAGGAGCATAAAATGATATCCCGTGCAGATATCCTGCTGATCGTCGGAATTATGATTCTGGCGATCGCAGGACTTTTTGTGTGGAAGAAGCTGCAAAAGCCCGGAGCGTACGTTGATATCATGATCGATGGTGATTCTGTGAAGACATTGCAGCTTGATCAGGATACAAGCTACGAGGTAAAGCAGCAGACGGGTGTTAATACGGTCGTTGTGCAGGATGGCAATGTGACTGTGCAAGATGCAGACTGCCCGGATAAGATCTGCGAGAAGCACCGGGCAATCAGCCAGACTGGGGAGACGATCATCTGTCTGCCACACAAACTTGTAGTGGAGATTAAAGAGTAGATGGACATAGACTGGACATGGAAGACGAAAAGAGACAGAGCACAGTGAAGGACGCACACGGACAAAAAAATAACCAATCACAATTAAATAATAACCATAAAATTGCACTCTGCGGAGTCCTGATAGCACTCGCCATGATCTTATCGTATCTGGAAAGCCTGGTGCCAATCCATATGGCGGTACCGGGGGTGAAGCTTGGTCTTGCCAATCTGGTTACGATTATCGCACTGCAGAAACTGGATCTGAGGGCGACGGTTGTAATCTCGGTCGGACGTATCATCCTGTCGAATGTTCTGTTCGGAAATATGGCGGTGTTACTGTACAGTCTGGTCGGTGCGGCATGCAGCATCCTGATCATGACGGCACTAAAAAAATGCCGGGTATTCGGACTTGTAGGAATCAGCGTCGCAGGCGCAGTCTTCCACAATCTGGGGCAGATCCTGGTCGCGGTCTGCGTGATGGAAAACGTGCGTATTTTTTATTATATGTTCATCCTGTTGATTACCGGAACGGTCGCTGGTGTAGCAATCGGATTGCTTGCTTCGTTTCTGTTAAAAAATATAAGAATATAGTCACAAAAGTTGTGAAATTAAGGACACATTTGTTGATAAAAATCCTCACTTGTATTAGAATAGTAGTAAATATTTTTTAGAGTGGGGTCAGTACGATGAAACTAACTTTTAAAGGAGGCATCCATCCATACGAAGGGAAAGAACTTACGATGGATAAGGATGTAATTGAATATGTCCCAAAGGGAGATATGGTATATCCACTGAGTCAGCATATCGGTGCACCTGCGAAGGCGGTTGTCAAAAAAGGTGACCGTGTTTTGGTAGGGCAGCTGATTGCAGAAGCCGGTGGATTTGTTTCTGCAAACATTCATTCTTCTGTATCCGGAACAGTCAAGGCCGTGGAACCTAGACTGACTGCATCCGGTTCTAAGGTCAATTCGATCGTGATCGAAAATGACAATCAGTTTGAAGAAATTGAATATGTGAAAAATGACAAACCGCTTGCGGAGCTTAACAGGGAGGAAATCCTCGAAGCAATCAAGAACGCAGGCGTTGTCGGCATGGGTGGCGCCGGATTCCCGACGAATGTCAAGCTCTCACCGAAGAATGCAGACGAGATTGATTACATTATCGTGAATGCATCCGAGTGTGAGCCATATCTGACATCGGATTACCGTCGTCTGCTTGATGAGACGGACAAGGTGATTGAGGGCTTGCGTCTTGCACTTGCAATCTTCCCGAAAGCAAAGGGAATCATCGCGGTCGAGGATAACAAGCCAAAGGCAATCCAGAAGTTGAAGGAAGTGCTTGGAAATGATCCGGACATCAAGGTCAATTCCATGAAGACCAAGTATCCGGAGGGAGCAGAACGTCAGCTCATCTATGCGAATACCGGACGGTATATCAATTCGAAGATGCTTCCGGCAGATGCCGGTTGTATCGTACATAATGTAGATACGGTGTATTCCATCTGTGAAGCTGTACGGCAGGGCAAACCATTGATTCAGAGACTGGTGACTGTGACCGGTGATGCGATTACAGAACCAGGCAACTATCTTGTACGGATAGGTACAAGCTTTGCAGAGCTAATCGAGGCAGCAGGTGGATTCCTGCAGGATCCGGAGAAGATCATTGCCGGTGGCCCGATGATGGGAAAAGCTATCTATGATCTGAATATTCCGGTTACGAAGTCCGCATCGGCAATTCTATGTATGACGAAGGATGAGGTCTCGGAATATGAGCCGAGTAACTGTATCCGTTGCGGCAGATGTGTGGAGGTTTGTCCGGGCAGAGTGATGCCGAACAAGCTTGCGACACTGGCAGAACAAGGCGATCTGGAGGAGTTCCAGAAGTTAAATGGTATGGAATGCTGTGAGTGTGGCTGTTGTTCGTATGTATGTCCGGCGAAGCGTCATCTGACACAGACGATTGCAGGCACAAGAAAAGCCATCTTGGCGAATCGCAAGAAATAGGAGGTGCGAGAAAGTGGAACAGGAAAATTTGAAATTAAAGGTCTCTGCTTCCCCGCATGTGAGAAGCAAGGCAACGACATCGGATATCATGTTCGATGTTGTGATTGCATTAGTCCCGGCAACGGCATTCGGTCTGTACATATTTGGCTGGTATGCAGCGTTACTGGTCGCAGTCTGTATCGGAAGCTGTGTGGGGTTTGAAGCACTGTATCAGAAGTGTATGGGCAAGAAGGTAACGGTTGGAGATTTCTCAGCTGTGGTAACCGGATTGCTGCTTGCACTGAATCTGCCACCAAACCTTCCAATCTGGATGGCGGTTGCCGGTTCCGCATTTGCAATCATTATCGTAAAGCAGCTTTTTGGCGGACTGGGACAGAATTTTATGAACCCGGCACTTGGAGCGAGATGCTTCCTGCTGCTGTCGTTCTCACGTTATATGACAAACTTCGTATACGATGGTGTGGCAACTGCAACACCACTTGCGACATTGAAGCTTACCGGCATGGTGAACTTAAGAAGTATGTTCCTTGGATATACCGCAGGAACGATCGGTGAGACATCCGTGGTTGCTCTGCTGATCGGTGCGGTCTATCTGCTTTGCAAGAAGGTGATCAGCCCGAAGATTCCGTTGATCTATATCGGAACATTTACAATCGCAGTTGCAATCTATGCTGTGACACAGGATTACAATGTCCCTGTTTATGTGGCTGCACATCTGTGTGGTGGCGGACTGATGCTTGGTGCATGGTTCATGGCAACGGATTATGTGACAAGTCCGATTACTTCCTCCGGAAAGGTAATTTACGCAATCGGACTTGGACTTTTGACATTTGTACTTCGTATCTTTGGCAGCAGTACCGAGGGTGTATCCTATTCAATCATCATCATGAACCTGTTAGTCCCTCTGATCGAGCGTGCAACCGTACCGAAGGCATTTGGTGAGGGTGCGGAAATCAAGGATAAGAAGCAGGCGAAGCTTGCCGTGAAGGAAGCGAAGAAGGAAGCAAAGAAAGCTGCGAAGACAGAGGATACTTGGGACGGTGATGACAAGGAACCAAAGAAGAAAGACAAGATGGATGTCAAGGGCATCGTGGTTGCAATCGTTGCAATCTGTGTGATCACAGTTGTGATGGGTGCAGCACTTGGCGGTGTCTACAGTGTGACGAAGGATCCGATCGAGAAGGCACAGGAACAGGCAAAGAACGATGCCTATGCGGAGGTGCTTCCGGAAGCAACACGTATTATGAGCGTGGAAGAGGATGGCAATGTTGTAAAGCAGATCAATCCACTCCTTGAATCGTATGGATTTGAGGATGTTCATATCGATGATATCTGCGTCGGCGGTGATGATGAGAAGAATGAACTGGTTGGTTATGTAATTCTCATTACAAGTACGGCAGGGTATGGCGGAGATATCCAGATGGCAATCGGAATCAATACCGAGTATCAGATCACAGGTATTTCCTTCCTGACTTTGAACGAGACAGCAGGCCTTGGTATGGAAGCAGATACGGATGAATTTAAATCACAGTTTATTGGTAAGCAGGTAAATAAGTTTGAGTATACAAAGACTGGTTCGACAAAGGACAGTGAAATTGATGCATTGTCCGGTGCGACGATTACCACATCGGCAGTGACAAATGCAGTCAATGCGGCACTTCGTACAATTCGATTCCTGACAACAGGAGGTGCACAGTAATATGGGAAAGATAGCAGAACGTTTAAAGAATGGTATTATCACCGAGAACCCGACCTTTGTCCAGATGCTTGGAATGTGCCCGACACTTGCGGTTACATCCTCAGCAATTAACGGACTTGGCATGGGACTTACAACGATGGTAATCCTGACGATGAGCAACTTCATGATCTCCCTGCTCCGGAAACTGATTCCGGACAAGGTGCGTATTCCGGCATACATCGTTATCATTGCTTCGTTTGTAACAATCGTACAGTTTGTATTGCAGGCATATATTCCAAGCCTGAATGACAGTTTGGGAATCTTCATTCCACTGATCGTTGTAAACTGTATCATCTTAGGTAGAGCGGAAAGCTATGCATCAAAGAATCCGGTAATTCCATCAATCTTTGATGGTATTGGTATGGGACTTGGATTTACAGTCGGACTTACGACAATCGGTATCATCCGTGAGATCCTTGGTTCCGGCAGTATCTTCGGATTCGGCTTTGTAAAGGCTGTTGAGAATTTTGCTGAGAGTCATGCAAGTGAGAAGGTATTCCAGATCTTATCCGATCAGGGATTGTTCCAGCCGGCAAGTATTTTTGTATCGGCACCGGGGGCATTCCTTGTACTGGCATTTATCATTGCATTTATCAACCGTCGTCATATCAAGAAGGCAAAGAAGACGGGCGGGAAGGCAGAGACATGCAGACTGGCAGATTGTGCAAGCTGTGCAAATGCCATGTGTGCAGGCAAAGGAAAGGAGGAGTAGGATATGAATATTATTTTATTAGCGATATCCGCTGCTCTTGTGAATAACGTTATCCTGAGCCAGTTCATGGGTATCTGTCCGTTTTTAGGAGTATCAAAGAAGGTAAGCACCGCAGCCGGTATGGGTGGTGCGGTTATCTTCGTTATGACGATTGCTTCGGCAGTGACAAGTGTGATTTATCATTTCGTGCTTGTGCCGCTTAAACTATCGTATCTGAACACGATCGTGTTTATCTTAGTCATTGCAGCACTGGTACAGTTTGTGGAGATGTTCTTAAAGAAGACGATTCCATCGCTGTATGAGGCACTCGGTGTATACCTGCCACTGATCACAACGAACTGTGCTGTGCTTGGTATCGCACTGAAGAATGTGCAGGATGGATTAAACATCGGGGAATCTATCATCAACGGTATGTTCTCCGCAGTCGGATTTGCAATTGCAATCATCGTAATGGCAGGTATCCGGGAGAAGATTGATAAAAACGATATACCGGAAAGCTTCAAAGGAGCGCCGATCGTGCTGATCACAGCCGGTCTTATGGCAATCGCTTTCCTTGGACTGAATGGTTTGATTTAGAGGAGGCGAAGAAATGGGAGCATCGATTTTGTACGCGGCTGCGGTCATCGGAATTGTCGGAATTTTAGCGGGAATCCTCCTGGGCGTGGCAAGCGAGAAATTTAAAGTAAAAGTAGACGAGAAAGAAATCAAAGTGCGTGAGGCGTTGCCCGGCAACAACTGTGGAGGTTGCGGATATCCGGGCTGTGACGGTCTTGCGGCAGCGATTGCGAAGGGCGAAGCGAAGCCGGATGCCTGTCCGGTCGGTGGCGAAGCCGTAGCGAAGAAAATCGTAGAGATTGTCGGTGGGGAGATCGACAGTGTCAGACATGTGGCACATGTGAAATGTGCCGGAACGTGTGAGAAGGCAAAGGACGCTTACGATTATGTAGGCCCGGAGGACTGTCAGATTGCAGCCAATGCACCGGGCGGCGGATCAAAGGGATGCAGCTTCGGATGTCTTGGGTATGGTTCATGTAAGCGTGCCTGCCAGTTTGATGCAATTTCCATCGTAGATGGCGTGGCAGTCGTGGACAAGGACAAATGTAAGTCTTGTGGACAGTGTGTACTTGCCTGTCCGAGACATATCATCGAGATGGTACCGGAAGATGCCGGTGCTATCGTCGAGTGTAACTCGAAGGAATTCGGTAAGGATGTGAAGGCGGTCTGCAGCGCAGGCTGTATCGGATGTGGTCTGTGTCAGAGAAACTGTCCACAGGGCGCAATCACAGTGAAGGATCACCTTGCAGTCGTTGACTATGCAAAATGTACCGGCTGCGGCACCTGCAAGGAAAAATGCCCGGTTAAAATAATAAAGTAGACGATATGTGTTAATATAATAAAGTGTATCAAGTTGTACATAATTACAATTCTGACACAGACCGTTGAAGCACGCTGGTACTTAATGAATGGCAAACTTGTTTGCCGTGAATTTAGTACCACTGCGTGATGAACCGAGCGAGAGCGTGTCTGTGTGGAATTCGTAATTATGTACGACTTGTATATCACGATATTAATACATAAGATGGGAGAGAGTATGGGAAGAGATTACGTTATTATCACTGATTCATCGAACGATTTACCAGCCGGCTATGCCGAGGAACAGGGCGTCGTGATTATTCCAATCAGCTTTGAAATCGGCGATGAAGTATTTGATGGAAGAGAAAAAACACTGACAAAGAAAGAGTTCTATGACCGCATGCGTGCGGGACAGGGAACAAAGACAGCAGCGCCGAACATCAACGATATTGAAGAGGAGTTTGAGAAGGCACTGTCCGCAGGAAAAGACGTATTATTTACCTGTCTTTCCTCCGGTATCAGCAGTACGATCAACAACGCGTTTGTATGTAAGGAAGAGATGCAGGAGAAATATCCGGATGCGGAAATCTGTGTGTTTGATTCCATCTGCGCGAGTGGTGGACATGGACTGCTGATCTATCATGCGATTGAGAACAAGAAAAAAGGCATGTCCGTCAAAGAGAACATGCAGGCACTCGAAGAGCTGAAGCATCGTATCGTGCACAAATTCACGGTGGATGATCTGACCTATTTGCAGAGAGGTGGACGTATCTCCAAGACGGCAGCCGTTATCGGTGGCATGATCCAGTTGAAGCCGGTTCTGCATGTGGATACAGAGGGAAGACTTGCAGCTGAGAGTAAAGTGCGTGGACGTAAGAAAGCGTTAAACCAGCTGCTTGCAGAGATGGATATCTGTACAGGAGGCTATGCAGACAAGCAGGATGTAGTACTGATCTGTCACGCGGATTGTCCGGAGGATGCGGAGTATGTCCGGGCAAAGGTAGAGGAGAAGTATCATCCAAATAAGATCATTATGAGCGAGGTCGGACCAATCGTCGGAGCACACGTTGGACCGGGAACGATGGTACTTATTTTTGAAGGTGACAAGCGATAAGCTTTCGCATATACTAACTATAAAAAGCGAAGGTATGCGATGCGCTTTTTAGAATTAAAAGAAAAAGAAGTTATAAACTGCAAAGATTGCAGGCGGCTCGGCTATGTTGCCGATGTCGAGTTTGATTGTGAGACAGGGAAGATACTTGCAATCATCGTACCGGGACCGGGAAAATTATTTTCCTGCTTTGGTTCGGGAACGGAATATTACATCCGGTATTGCAACATTGTGCGTATCGGACCGGACATTGTTCTGGTCGATATTGATGCCTGCGATATACGGAAAATTCAGGGAGGAAAGGAATAAACATATGAAGTGCCCATTTTGCGGAGATGATAATACGCGTGTGATTGACTCAAGACCAGCAGATGACAACGAGGCAATCCGTAGAAGAAGACAGTGTGATGAATGTGGAAAGCGTTTTACTACGTATGAGAAGGTAGAGACGATTCCTCTGATTGTAATCAAGAAGGATAAGAATCGTGAGACATATGACCGTTCCAAGATTGAGTCAGGAGTGGTACGTTCCTGTCACAAACGTCCGGTATCTGTGGATCAGATCGAGGCATGTGTGGATGAGATCGAGAACAAGATTTTCAATCTCGGCGTGCGTGAAATCGAAAGCGAGAAGATTGGTGAGATTGTAATGGATCAGATTCGTGATCTGGATCAGGTTGCATATGTGCGTTTCGCATCCGTCTACCGTCAGTTCAAGGATGCGGATACGTTTATGAGTGAGTTGAAGAAGCTTCTGGATACAAAGTAGACGGAACTGAAAGGGACGTTATGGATTATATCAAACTGATCGAAGGTGCAGAGGGCGAGATTGTCGAGAAGAAATCCCGTTTTATTGCGCAGATTGCCCCGGTTGAGACAGAAGAAGAGGCGTATGCATTTATCGAGAAGATTAAGAAGAAGCATTACGATGCACGGCATAACTGCTTTGCATTTTCCGTGGGCGCTGAGATGCCGCTGCTCCGGTTCTCGGATGATGGAGAACCACAGGGCACTGCAGGAAAGCCGATGCTGGAGTTGATTCAGAATTCTGGAATCCATGATATCTGTGTGGTTGTGACACGGTATTTTGGCGGTACACTGCTTGGTACGGGCGGACTTGTCCGTGCATATACGCAGGCAACAAAGGAAGCCCTAGAAGCGTGTACGACGAAGTTAATGCAACAGTTGCTTCCTGTTTTGATCCGGACGAATTATACGGATATGGGGAAAATACAATATATCCTGAATACGAGACAGGTTGCGATCATCAACACGGAATTCGCAGAGGATGTGGTCTTTACGGTACATATTCCGGTTGGCGATGCGAAAGCAATCTTAAAAGAGATAACCGATGCGACGAATGCAAGAGCGCAGATCGAAGAACAGGACGAGATCTTTGGATGATCTCGTCCTGTTTTTGTATCATATTAAATGTATGTTCCAATAATTAAAAAATATGAAATCATAGAATATAATTCACGAAGAAATATACGATGGTAATCAGTAAAAGCACCGGGATCCACTTGGCAAGTGTCCGGCTTTTTTTGATAAACACCGAAAGTACAAGCGACAGAAGATAGGCAAGCAGACTGACAAGTGTTACCTGTAACAGAGTTGCAGTTCCGTAGGTGATGCCGTTGCATAGCATGCCGATTCCGTAGATTGGAAGGATGCCAGCCAGAAGTCCCGTGCATAAAATACCATATCTGCGTTTGCCAGAAAGTGCGATGTAGATGCCACGTTCCTGATCCTGTAAGAACAACATCAGGCTGAACAGAGAAGCAAACAGGACGAGCAGACAGGTGCATTCGTAGATTGGAAGCTGGATACGATAGGTATTTTCCTTATAATCGTAGGCACCGTCTGTGACAGAGGACATACGGAAGATTGTGTCACTGTTCATATATGCCTGCATGCGGCTTTTTAACTCTTCAGATAACGCTGCATCGTCGATCGTGTCAACCAGAATCTGTGGGGATGCAACCTTGAAGATATAATGGAAGAATGTCTCGCAGATGGCAGAGGAAAGTGTACTTGCACTTGTCTCATACAAGGAAACCTTTGGTTCCCCGGAGCCTGCAATGTAGCCGGAGAAAAATCCATCTGGCAGGACAAAACCGCATTCTGCATCACCCGCCTGTACATCCCGGATTACATCTGTGGACGCATCTACATAATAAAACTGATAGAGCGAGGCACTGGCATCTAATTCCTCTTTGAACTGTGTCGTATACGCACTGGTATCTTCCAGATATACGGCAACACGGATTTCTGTGGACTGGCTTTTCGCTGGAAGCAATGCATAGATTCCAGTTAAGATGAGCAGGACGCCCAGCATGCACCAATATAGCTTTCGATGTAAAATTCGTTTCCATGCGACAATCAGTTGGTTCATAACAAAACTCCCAAATGTTTAATAAAGTGCGTGGCAGAAAATCTGCATTACATACGTTCCCGGCAGATACGGACGGATCTGCTGTATCACCTTTGGCAGCAGAACATCCGGTAGAAGTCCGCCACCGCAGTAGGCAAGCACCAGCACAACAAATAACAGACAGATATTTGCGGAAAAGGTACTTCTGGAAAAGGTTGCGATTCCGGCGATCAGCAGTGCAATCAAAAGCAGTGCAGGGATGATCGTCAGAAGTCCGTTCAGGTTTGCGTGCCCCATCCAGATGGAGATTCCGATATAGCACGGCAGGAACAGGATATACAGAGCAAGAAACGTGTGGAGCGTGTTTGCTGCCAGTATATGTCCGCGGTTTAGGTGATACAGCTTCATGCATTCGCAGATGCCATTTCCGGTTCCCTGTAAATATGGAATCAGCAGGAATGCAAGAAAACAGAGACTTAATATAATCGCAAATGCGGCATAGTGCTGTGTGAGTGTCACACTTCCTGCATCCTCTGCCTGTATCGTCTTCATATAATTTGTCTTGTTCATGACACGGTCTAGGTATACGAAGTTCACACGGTTGGAAAGCTCACGTATCTGTTCCGGTGTAAATTCGTGGGCACGTGTCGTGTCAAGGCCGCTGTAAATACCAGCCTGAGCAGTTCCGAGCAGTCCGGCGTAGGACATGAACAATTCGTTGATGATATAAGAGGATATGGAGCTGTTGTCGTAAACAACGATATCAAGCGGTACATTTGTACTGTCCATAATTCCAGAGAAAAACTGCTCCGGGACGATGATCAGATACAGGATTTCATGCGAAGCAAGCATGTTATAGCCTTCCTCGACGCTGTTTACCTGTACGAGCTGGACGGTTTCCTCCATTCCTTCTAAATCCTGTAACATACCAATGCCAAGCTGGTTTAGGTCCAGGTTGTCGTCCTGTGGCAGATAGTATCCGATGGAAATCGCAGAAAATACATTTTCCTTATATAGATGTCTGGATAGATAAAATCCTGCGGTTCCAGTCAGGAGAAGCAACAGTAACAATGAGACAAACGTCGATGGCAGATAGTGTAACAGCCGTTTGCAGTTGGCGCGGATGAAATTGAAAAACATATGGATGTGAGACATAAGTTCCTCTTAAATTTAATTTCTTAGCAGATCAATATAATTAGTGCCCTCTGGCAGATGCGACGCATCGAAGAGTGTGCCATTTTTCAGAAGATAGACTGTGTGGCAGAACTGAAAAACGGCTTCCTCATGGGAGGCAATCACAATGGAATTTCCAAGACTTAAATAATAACGCATAAACTGCATGGCATCCTGTTTGGCTGGAAGATCCAGTGCTGCAAATGGCTCATCCATCAGCAGAATCTGTGGTGCATCGAGCAGGGCACACGCGAGACTGAGCCGCTTTTTCATACCACCGGACATATTTTTGACCGGAGTATCCAGAAATGTCTGGATTCCAAGCTGGGCGAGCGGTGGTGCCTGCAATGCCTGCAGGATTTCGGATTTGCGTTTGTTCGTCCACATACGCAGATTATCCACAGGCTTTAGCTCATCATAGAGCGGATTTTCCTGTGGGACATAGCCGATTCTTACATCTGGTGTTCCGGCATATTTTTTTGCAATGCAGGAAAGCAACGTGGATTTCCCGGAGCCGTTGACGCCTAAAATCCCGATGGCACAGCCTTCCGGGACGGGAAAAGACACATCGTTCAGCACCTGTTTTTTTCCGTATGATTTTGAGATATGTTCAATCTGAAACATAATAACTCCTTTGATTGGTTTTCGATTGCGATTTTTGCATCCGTTCAAGTCTTTGGTTCTTTGAATTAAGATAGCATTTTTAGGTAGAATATACAAGTAGAAAGCGCGGATAAGTGGATTTTGTCTATGGACTTTATATTACAAATTTGCTATAATTTTAAACATATATGACATGGCGTATATTTATGCGCAACGGAAACTTGTTAGAACGAAAGACATGGGGTACATACATTATGAATGGAACGAGATTAGCGAAGAAAAATGATCTGGCGATGAAGGTGATGGTTGCTTTTGCAATCGCGAAAATCGTAGTATTGATTATTAATCATAAGACACAGGAGGGATTTGTGCCGCTGCTGGTATTATTTGCATTGTTTGCGGTTGGAAATGTTGTGTTCCAGCTGATCAATGACCGCAGTGAACTGATGAAATTCACATCGGTCACAGCATTTTCTGTGCTGGTACTTGTGTCTGTATTTGTATCCGGCTCGGTGATGGAGGCACTTCCGATCTTTATCGCGATGGGCATGTGTATCATCTATATGGATACGTTCCATATCCGTGTGACATGTGGCGTATCAACACTCGGCATTCTGGTTGAGACGATCATTCAGATCGCAAAGCATGGATTTGCACTATCAGCTACATGGATAGAGATTCTGCTTTTAGCAGCTATTTTCACATTTGGAATTCTGATGGCTTGTAACATTACTTTGCGCGAGCAGGAGACAGACCGTCAGGAAATTGAGTACCATGTTGCATATCAGGAAGAAATCACAGAGAACATGGTCAAGGTCGTTGATAACGGAAATGCGCATATCGAGCAGCTGCAGTCAAAGCTGGATAACTTCCAGGCAGCGACAGCAGAAGTAACGAAGTCTGTTGATGCCATTTCAACCGGCGTTACCGATACGGCAGAGAATATGGAAGTGTCAACAACGATGACACAGCAGATTCAGGATATTATTGATAACCTGATCGACGTCAAGGACAATACCGTACAGTCGACACACCGGGCAATCGAATCTGTAAAGTCCGGTTTAGATATTATTGAAAGTCTGAAGGATAAGTCGGACGATATCAATGTTGCAAATGAAGATGTAACACGTGTATCCGAAGAACTCTGCGAGAAGATCCAGTCTGCAGAGGAGATCACACAGATCATCTATCAGATCTCCAGCCAGACAAATCTGCTTGCGTTAAATGCGAGCATTGAGGCAGCACGTGCCGGAGAACAGGGACGTGGATTTGCCGTAGTTGCAGATGAAATCCGGAAGCTGGCAGATGATACAAGAAGTTCCATCGATAGCATCACACAGCTTCTGAAGGGTGTGACAGATCTTGCCAATCACACATCGGATCTGGTTCGAAGAAGTGTAGAGGCGGTATCTGAGCAGGCAAAATATATTGAGGCGGCAGACGGAAGCTTCCAGACAATTGCAGGTGCGGTTGAGGAGTTATCTGGCGATATGAAGCAGCTTGATAAGCTGTCCGGTAATCTGGATGCGTCGAACAATTCCATTATCGACGGACTGGCAAACCAGCAGGCAGCCAGCGAGGAAATCGCAGCAAATGCGCAGTCATCCGCGAATCTGTGTGAGACAAACTTAAATGAATTAAACGGTGTGATTGATGAGTTAAATGAGATTGCGAAGATTATCGGAAGTCTGCGTGCGGCTGATTTAGAAGAAATCAATAAGATGTTAGATGAGACAACCGTTCAGACTGTATCTCGTGACACAACCGATTATTCAGATTATTTTTCAGAGGATGATGGACAGGAAGCAGAGGCTCCTGCGAGTGCATCCGCAGAGGAAGATGACGCAGAGGAGTCCGAATCCGAAGAGACAGAACCGGCGGAGACAGATTCAACGGAAGAGACAGAACCGGTGGAGACAGATCCAACCGAAGATGCGTCGGAGGAAACATGCGAAGATTCTGAGGATACACAGGCTGGGATAGATGAAGCATATGAATCCTGGGAAGATGCAGAAGACAGCGGAGAAAACAGTGGAATAGAAGAAAACCGGGATGAAGAAGCAGCAGAAGAAGATGAAGAGATAAGTGAAGATCCCGAAACGGAAGATGATACAGAATATGATGCGGATACAGACGAAGAGGACTCTGATCAGGAATAATCAGTAGTCCTCCTCGATGACCTGAAAGTCAAGATAATCAAAATCGATGGATTCGATGAAATTATCCTGCGTGAACCGGGTTCTTGCATGACGAATAAAATCCTGCTGGTTGGATTTTAACCAGATAGGCTTCGCTAAATCAAAGGTGTAGCATAGCTCGTCAAGGGCGGCATACACCTTTTTTGTACGCGTCATGGTATAGTCCTCGATGCAGACGGTATGGTCTTTGACGAGACGGTTATCTTTCATTATTTTTCCCCAGATACGAAACATAGTATCACCTGCCTTGGTAGTATAGAATATGTTACAGAGAATGAAATCATGCCCGGTGTGACAGAATTATTATATCGGGCATAAGACAAAAAAACAAGTTAAGATAACAAGTGATTTAAAATAAAGGAGCAACAATATGAGTTACAAATTGATTACCAAAGATGGAAGTGCCAAGCGTGGCGAATTTACGACACCGCATGGCGTGATCCAGACACCGGTCTTTATGAATGTCGGTACAGCCGCCGCCATCAAGGGTGCGGTATCGACGGAGGATCTGCAGACGATCGGAACGCAGGTGGAATTGTCAAACACCTATCATTTGCATGTGAGACCAGGCGACGAGGTTGTAAAGAAACTCGGCGGTTTGCATAAGTTTATGGTATGGGACAAGCCAATTCTGACCGATTCCGGCGGATTTCAGGTATTCTCACTTGCAGGACTCAGAAAGATTAAAGAAGAGGGTGTAACATTCCATTCGCATGTTGATGGACGTCTCATATTTATGGGACCGGAGGAGAGTATGCAGATTCAGTCAAACCTTGCATCTACGATTGCAATGGCATTCGATGAATGTGCACCGGCCAAGGCAGACCGTTCCTACATCCAGCCATCGGTAGACCGTACAACACGCTGGTTAGAGCGGTGCAAGCGGGAGATGCATAGGCTGAATAGTCTCGAAGATACGATTAACAAGCAGCAGATGCTCTTCGGTATCAATCAGGGAGGCGTTATAGATGATATCCGTATCGAGCATGCGAAGCGGATTGCAGACATGGATTTAGATGGTTATGCAATCGGCGGGCTGGCAGTTGGAGAGACACATGCGGAGATGTATCGGATTATCGAGTCAGTCATTCCGTATCTGCCGGAGAACAAACCAACTTATCTGATGGGGGTTGGTACACCGGCGAATATATTGGAAGCTGTAGAACGCGGAGTTGATTTCTTTGATTGTGTATATCCATCCCGGAATGGCAGACATGGTCATGTCTATACAAACCATGGTAAGCTGAATCTGTTCAATGCAAAATATGAACTGGATGAGCGTCCAATCGAGGAAGGTTGTGGATGCCCGGCGTGCAGGAAGTATTCGAGAGCCTATATCCGCCATCTGCTCAAAGCAAAGGAAATGCTTGGAATGAGATTTTGTGTCTTGCATAATTTATATTTTTATAATAATATGATGAGTGAGATTCGGGAGGCAATCGAGGAACATCGTTATAGTGAATATAAACGACAGAAATTAGAAGGCTTTCAAAATCAAGAATAAATAAAAGGAGTTTTAAGACATGTTATTAACATTACTGGAATCAACAGCAACAACAGCAAAACAGCCAAGTGGATTGTTCTGGGTTATCTACATTGTAATCTTAGTCGGATTCATGTGGTTACTGATCATCCGTCCACAGAAGAAGCAGAAGAAGCAGATGGAAGATCTGCACAAGGCAATGGAACCGGGTGACAACATCATGACCACAGGTGGTTTCTATGGTACAATCCTTGATATCGTAGATGATACAACAGTTATCGTAGAGTTCGGTAACAACAAGAACTGCCGTATCCCAATGCACAAGAACGCAATCGCTGAGATTGAAAAAGCAGGTTCCGCAGTCGTAAAGGATGAGGAAGAGGATACACCTGTAAAGGAAGAGAAAAAGGAAGACAAGAAAGCAGATAAGAAGCTTGGAAAGACAAAGGAATAATCCGGATTTGTTATGAGAAATGCAGATACTAGCCATGTTTGCATATTCTACAAAAAATGACAAAAAAGGTGTAGACGAAATTATGACTTTGTGAGAAAATGTAGTTGATGGTGCTTTGCATGAAAAAAGCATCTCTCTATAAAATTTTAATATTGAAAGGAGTTCCACAATGATTTACACGAAGGAAGTTGAAAACATGTGCCCAGTAGCCAAGGGCGCAAAGCATGAGCCAGCTCCTATTCCTGAAGAAGGAAAGTGGGTACACTCAAAGAAGATTGAAGATATCTCTGGTTTTACACATGGTGTTGGCTGGTGCGCACCACAGCAGGGTGCTTGTAAACTTTCACTGAACGTTAAGAATGGCGTAATTGAAGAGGCTTTGGTTGAGACAATCGGTTGTTCCGGTATGACACATTCTGCAGCTATGGCAGCAGAGGTTCTGCAGGGTAAGACAATCCTTGAGGCTCTGAACACAGACCTTGTATGTGATGCTATCAATACAGCTATGAGAGAGCTGTTCCTTCAGATTGTTTATGGTCGTACACAGAGTGCTTTCTCTGATGACGGTCTTGCAGTTGGAGCAGGTCTTGAGGATCTTGGTAAGGGCCTTCGTTCTCAGGTTGGTACAATGTACGCAACTAAGGAGAAGGGTGTTCGTTACCTTGAGATGGCTGAGGGCTATGTAACAGGTATCGCACTTGATGCAGATAACGAAGTTATCGGATACCAGTTCGTTTCTCTTGGAAAGATGACAGACTTCATTAAGAAGGGTGATGATCCTAACACAGCATGGGAGAAGGCAAAGGGTCAGTATGGCCGTGTTGCTGATGCAGTGAAGATTATCGATCCTAGACAGGAATAAGAGGAAAGGAGAAACGACAATGGCTTTATTTGAATCATATGAAAGAAGAATTGACCAGATTAACGCTGTATTGAACAGCTATGGTATCAGCTCTATCGAAGAAGCTGAGAAGATTACAAAGGACGCTGGACTTGATGTTTATGATCAGGTTAAGAAGATTCAGCCAATTTGTTTTGAGAATGCTTGCTGGGCTTACACAGTTGGTGCAGCAATCGCAATTAAGAAGGGTTGCAGAAGAGCAGCAGATGCTGCAGCAGCAATCGGTGAAGGACTTCAGTCTTTCTGTATCCCGGGTTCAGTTGCTGATCACCGTAAGGTAGGTCTTGGACATGGTAACCTTGGTAAGATGCTCCTTGAGGAAGAGACAGAGTGTTTCTGTTTCCTTGCAGGACATGAGTCATTCGCAGCTGCTGAGGGTGCAATCGGTATCGCAGAGAAGGCTAACAAGGTACGTCAGAAGCCACTTCGTGTTATCTTGAACGGTCTTGGTAAGGATGCAGCTCAGATTATCTCACGTATTAACGGATTTACATTTGTTGAGACAAAGTATGATTACAAGGCAGCTAAGCTGAACATAGTATATGAGAAGCCATATTCAACAGGTCTTCGTGCAACTGTTAAGTGTTATGGTGCTGACGATGTTCAGGAAGGTGTTGCAATCATGCATCATGAGAATGTTGGTGTATCTATCACAGGTAACTCAACAAACCCAACACGTTTCCAGCATCCGGTAGCAGGTACATACAAGAAGGAATGTATCGAGCAGGGTAAGAAGTACTTCTCCGTAGCATCCGGTGGTGGTACAGGTCGTACACTTCACCCAGATAACATGGCAGCAGGTCCTGCTTCTTATGGTATGACAGATACTATGGGACGTATGCACAGTGATGCACAGTTCGCAGGTTCTTCATCTGTACCAGCTCACGTAGAGATGATGGGTCTGATCGGTATGGGTAACAACCCTATGGTTGGTGCTACTGTTGCAGTTGCAGTTTCTGTTGAGGAAGCAGCAAAGGCTGGAAAGTTCTAGAGACAATGAGCCGTGCATAACGGATAAAAAAATGGCTGGTCAAGCTTGCTTGAAACCAGTCATTTTTTTATCCGTTTATATAGGGCGAATGCCCGAGACCGGGTGCATGCGAAGCATGCGCCGGTTCACGGCTCATTGTTGGAGCGAAGCGGAAACGAAGTCGCATTGCGAACAATTTCCTGTTTATTTTTTATTCTAAGTATTCTCTAAGCCATTCCACATCGCTTTCCGTGTATGTGGATTCGGTTATATCTTGTATATTATTTTCCACAAAATGTAAATTTGGGCTCGCGGGAGAGAAAATGAGCGTAAAAACCCACGGCGTGGGCGTAGGCGGAGAAAAACAAGCGAGAAAACCCAAACCGGAAGCTAATCGGAAAGATACGGAGATGAAACTGGGTGTGCAGGATAGAAAATAAGCGGAAAAACCCACGGCGTGGGTGCAGACAGAGAAAAGCAAGCAAGAAAACCCAGATTGAAATCATTCTGGTAACAGGAAAAGTGTTTATGGACTATAAATTGTTAGTTATGTTTGATATAATATTATTAGTTATGTTCAGAGGAGGAATACAAACGAATGAGCAATATGGTGATAGATACATTATGGGATGATAATCCTATAGATGTTTCAACGGAAGTGAATTTCATTTGGAAGATTGCTAATAAATTACGAGGAACATATCAAAGTGACAAATATAAGGACGTAATAATACCTATGGTAATAATACGTCGTTTTGAGTGTGCTTTAGCTGATACAAAGAAAGCTGTAGTAGATACATTTAAGAAGAACCAAAATTATCCAGCGAAAGCAATGTATAGGATTTCAAAGAGACAGTTCTATAACACATCAGAATTTACGCTTGCAGAATTAGTAAATGATTCAGACCACATAGCAGCCAATTTCCGCAATTATATTAGTGGTTTTTCTGCTAACGTGCAGGATATTATAAAGAGTTTGGATTTTGACAAACAGATAGAGAAAATGGATAAAAACAACCGCTTATTATCTGTGGTAAAAGCATTTAGTGAATTAGACCTTAATCCGGTGACAATAGACAATGTAAAGATGGGATATATATTTGAAGACCTGATTCGTAGATTTTCTGAAAATGCTGAGGCTGGTGACCACTATACGGGTAGGGATATCATAAAGCTGATGGTTAATATATTACTTGCTGAGGGATGCGATGATATCTTTGACGATGGAAAAATTATCACTGTATTAGACCAAGCCTGCGGAACAGGTGGTATGTTATCAACCTCATACAACACGATAAGAAGATACAATCCAACTGCTGATGTAAGACTTTTCGGACAGGAAATAAACCCAGAGTCATATGCTATATGTTTAGCAGAAATGCTCATCAAAGGTCAGAATGCCGAGAACATCAGATATCAGGATACTATGAAAGGTGACTGTTTCAAGGAAACGAATATGAGATTTGTAATAGAAAATCCTCCATTTGGAACACCTTGGGGTGGTAAAGATGCCGCAGAAGGCGTTGAGACAGCCGTTAATGATGAATACTTGAAAGGATTTTCTGGTAGATGGGGTGCTGGATTGCCAGGTTCAGGAGATATGCAGTTACTCTTCGTTCAGTCAGCCATAGACAAGATGGATGACAAGTTAGGTCGAGCTGCTATCGTAGAGAATGGCTCACCTTTGTTTACAGGTGGAACATCTTCAGGTGAATCACAGATTAGAAGGTGGATGCTTGAGGAAGACTTGATTGAAGCAATTATAAGTTTACCTACAGATTTATTCTATAATACGGGCATTGCAACCTATATATGGGTATTATCAAAGAATAAGAGAGCAGAACGTAAGGGTAAAATACAACTTATTGATGCTTCAGGTATCTTCCATAAGTTACGTAAGGCATTAGGAAATAAGAGAAATGAGATAACACTTGAGGATAGAAGTGCAATAACTAAATTATACGCAGAGTTTAAGGAAACAGACTGCTCTAAGATATACAAAAATGAAGAATTTATGTATAGAGAGTATGTTGTTATGCAGCCATTACAGAGAAGTTATGCAATAACAGGTGACAGAATAACTACAATGTTAGCCAAGGGTAGCTTATCAGGTTTGTATGATGAGGCTAAGGTAAATGAATTAGAAAACAAAGAGGAGCTTACAGGAAAAGAGATAAAGAAACTGGAAGAATACCAGAACAATAAAGTTGTATATGATGCCATCATAGAGGCTTTGAACAAGGGTATTTCAGACATAGTATATAAAAACCCTACAGACTTCCTTCCGGTATTAATAAATGTATTATCTACAGCAATAACAGACAAGAAATTGATTGAAAAGATATCTGAAGGATTATCTGAGATGGACAAAACAGCCGATATACAAAGGGATAAGAAGGGTAATATCCTTTATGATAAAGAGACAAAGGACACAGAGATAGTAAAGTATGAGGAGAGTATAGAAGATTATATGTCACGTGAAGTCCTCCCACATATACCTGATGCACAGTGGTTCTTTGAAGAGAATTTATCAGCTAAGAAGCCTGTAATAAAAACAGGAGCGGAGATCCCATTCACAAGATACTTTTATAAGTATCAGCAACCAGTACCAAGTGAAGAGTTAGAGAAACAGTTCGTAGAGTTAGAGAAATCTGTATCAGAGCGTATCTCTAAGCTATTCGGTTAAGTTAGGTGGTGACTGATATGAGAGAAATGAAAGATAGTGGTATCGAAGGAATTGGTGAAATTCCTTCAGACTGGAAATTGAGTTATTTGCAATATTATGCAGATATAGTTCGAGGAGGTTCGCCAAGACCTATTGAAAAATATATGTCAGATACGGAAGAGGGATATAATTGGATTAAAATAGGTGATACCACAAAAGGGTGCAGATATATTACATCAGTTAAAGAAAAGATAATTGCGGCAGGATTAACAAAAACTAGAAGAGTTAGCCAAGGCGACTTATTACTAACAAATTCAATGAGCTTTGGAGAGGCTTATATTTTACAAGTGAATGGATGCATTCACGATGGATGGTTGGCCTTTTCAAATTTGAGGAATATAGATAAAAACTATTTGTATTATTATCTTATATCTGATTCTAGTAAGGTACAATTTGAAAAATCATCAGATGGGGGAGTCGTGCAGAATTTAAATATTGATAAAGTTAAACATACATATATTTGCATTCCTCAAATTGATGAACAGAAGAAAATAGCAGACTTCCTAGATAAAAAATGCGCAGAGATAGACATACTTACTTCAGACATCCAGAAACAAATAGATACACTAGAACAATATAAAAAGTCAGTCATTACTGAAGCTGTAACAAAAGGATTGAATCCTGATGCAGAGATGAAAGACAGTGGTGTGGATTGGATTGGTGATATTCCAAGTGATTGGGAAACAATAAAAATTGGTAGATTGTTTTCTATAAGAAATGAGCGAAACACAAAACCGATGGATGAGGTACAGCTTTTATCTTTATATACGGGCATTGGAGTGTTCCCTCATGGAGAACAAGAGGAACGAGGAAATAAAGCTGTTACAGTAGAGGGATATAAAATAGTTCATAAAAATGACATAGTTGTTAATATTATTTTAGCGTGGATGGGAGCTATTGGTATATCTGAATATGATGGAGTAACAAGTCCTGCATATGATATATATGTGCCAGATACAAGGAGAGTGATTCCACATTTTTATCATTATGTATTTAGAACAAAAGGTATAGCGGGGGAATGTTATAAATATGGAAGAGGTATAATGCTGATGAGGTGGAGAACCTATGCTCAGGAATTTAAACAGATATCTGTACCTTTTCCATCTATAGAAACACAGCAGGAAATCGCTGATTACCTCGACAAAAAATGTTCAGAAATAGACACAATTATATCAGACAAAAAGAAACAACTAGAGGTGATTACAGAATATAAGAAGTCACTAATTTATGAGTATGTTACAGGAAAGAAAGAAGTGATGTAGGTGGCAACACATAGACAGCACTATGTACCACAGATGTATTTGAAGAACTTTGCAAGTAATAAAATGTGCTATGTCCTTGATATGCATGGTACAGTTCGACAAAGAAGTATAAAAAGCATATGTTACGAGGATGATACATATGAATTGACTACTGTAGACGGAGCTGTATGTAATGAGAATACATTTGAAAAGATGTTCGGACAACTGGAAAATATATATGAACCATTTATAACAGAGTTGATAAGCACATTAGATTCAAATAAGTCGCTTAAGTCCTTTCTCATAAGAGATAAAAACAGAGAATCATTGATAATGTTCATGGTTTCGATGCTATTGAGAAATCCCATTGTATTCGGGCAAACCCAAGAGGCAGGTAGAAAATGTGGTATAGAATGGACAAAAGCTCAAAGTAGAAATAATGCAATATTACATAATGCGTCATTATTGGAAGGCTGGAGCAAGAAGTTACATAAGACACATAAGATAGTTGTGTTAAAGAATAAATCAGACGTGGATTTTGTCACAGGTAGTTTCCCCTGTTCCATAATGTCTACAGATGAAAATGGTGATACAACAAGGGGAACTCTTGTGTTATCTCCAAGATATATGGTTCTTTTAATCGACAAGAAGATTAGGGAATTTAAAGAAGACAGTGTTGTTCCTGTTAATACTTTCGTTGTAGATGAATATAATGCAAAAATAATAGGCAATAAGGCAAACAAATATGTAATATCAAGGGATAAAGAAACTTTAATGAGATACAAGGATATGTGGGAGAGAAGAAGAGATGAATAGTATACTGAGTGAGAAAGAATACCAGAAGTTCATACTGGAACGTCTTGAACAAGATAACGGATACATAATAAGAGACAGCAAAAAGTATGATAGGTATTATGCTGTAGATCGAGAGTTAGTATTTAAGTTCTTGAATAATACACAGCCAGACAAGATGCAGATTCTTGAGAAGATATATAAGGGTGATTTGGAAGAAACAGTTATAAACTATGTCAATCAGGAAATCACAAAGACAAGGGGTAGTTTACTTGACGTATTGAAACATGGAGTTGATATCTCCAACCAGCACCTTGAGTTAATGTATACTAAGCCTGCAACAACATTCAACAAGGAGTTACTTGCCCTCTATGATATGAATATCTTCTCTGTAATGGAAGAGGTGTGGTGTTCTGATAAAGAGAGGGTAGATGTAGTTATCTTCCTTAATGGATTTGCAGTCATATCATTTGAATTAAAGTGTAATATGGCAGGACAGTCCTACCAAGATGCGATATATCAGTATAGAACAGACAGAGACCCGAAGAATAGACTGTTTTTATTCAATGCTGGGTGCTTAGTAAACTTTGCAATGGACTTGAACGAAGTCTATATGTGTACAAAGTTAAGCGGTCAGTCATCCTTTTTCCTGCCATTTAACAAGGGTAATGGTGAAGGTGTAAGAGCTGGTGCAGGAAATCCAGTATATGAAGACAGATATAGTGTCTATTATATGTGGGAAGATATATTAAAGAAGGACACATTGATAGAGATAATCAGTAAGTTTATGTTTCTAGAGACAAAGGATGAAGAAGATGAGCTTACGGGTAAAATTAAGCATAAAGAAACCCTTATTTTCCCAAGGTATCATCAGCTTGATGTAATACGTAAGGTGCTCGAAGATATCCGACAGAATTTGACTGCTCAAAACTATTTGATACAGCATAGTACAGGTAGTGGAAAAACCAATAGTATAGCTTGGCTTGCTCATAGACTGACATCTCTACACGATTCAGAAAATCGAGTTATTTTTGATAATGTCATAATAGTTACAGACAGGGTAGTAGTAGACCGTCAGTTACAAAAGGCAATCATGGGTATGGAGCATAAGGCAGGTCTTATCAGGGTAATGGACGATAAATGTAATTCAGAAGACCTTGCTATTGCAATAAAGGGTAATACCAAGATAATAGCCACCACTATTCAGAAGTTTCCTTACATAGTAGACAGTGTAGCCGGATTAAAGAACAAAAGGTTTGCAGTACTGATAGATGAGGCACATTCATCTACTTCGGGTAAGGATATGGCAGCCGTTACTATGGCTCTGGGTTCGGGAGAGGTAGATATAAATGATACAGATACCGAAGATTTAGTTTTAGATGAAATAGGCAGACATGGTAAGCAGGATAATGTATCATTTATTGCATTTACCGCTACACCGAAACCTACAACATTACAGTTGTTTGGAAGGGTAAACACGAAAGGACAGAGAGAGGCATTTCACATATACAGTATGAAACAGGCAATAGAAGAAGGATTCATACTTGATGTGTTGCAGAACTATACTACATATAAGACCTTCTATAGAATCAATAAAGAGATAGAAGATGACCCAAAGTTAAAGACGAACGCTGCAAAGAGACAGATAGCCAGATTTGTAGAATTACACGATACGAATATAGCACAGAGAATTGAAGTAATAGTTGAACATTTCCGTAATACTGTAATGCAAGAGTTAGGTGGTACAGCAAAGGCGATGGTAATTACCGCATCAAGACAGGGGGCAGTTAAATATAAACAGGCATTCGAGCAGTACATTCAGAAGAAGGGGTATGATATGAAAGCCCTTGTAGCATTTTCAGGTAAGGTAAAGCTACCTGATGATGATCATGAATATACTGAGGTGGGCATGAATGGTTTTTCAGAAGACAAACTTACAAAAGAGTTTGACAAAGACGATTATCAGGTGTTGCTTGTAGCAAATAAGTATCAGACGGGATTTGACCAGCCAAAATTATGTGCAATGTATGTACTTAAGAAGCTGAAAGGGGTATCCGCAGTTCAGACATTGAGCAGACTTAATAGAATATGCCCGCCTTATGATAAGCACACATTTGTACTTGATTTTGTGAATGAGTATGAAGACATACAGAATGCATTTGCACCATTCTATACAACTACCTTGCTAAGTAACTCGGTAACTCCAAATGCTGTATATGATTTGGAGGCAAAGGTAGATTCGTATGCATTGATAGACCCAGTTGATGTAGATAATACAATACAAATATTGTATGAGGATAAAGCAACAGCAAAGCAGAAACAGAGAATAACATATTACTTACAAAAGAGTAAGAAGATGCTGGATAATTACGATTATACACAGCAGAAAGAAGCAGTTACATCAATGCGAAGATTTGTAAGATACTATGAGTTCCTGCTTCAGGTATCATCATTTGAAGATGCAGAACTTCACAAGAAATACAGGTATATTGCATATCTGTTGGCATTTATCAATATAAAACATCCGGGCATGGGATTCGATTTGGATGGTAAGATAAAGGCATATGATTTCGCACAGAAGAAGGGTAAAGAACATAAGGGAGAGAAGGTAGTATCATCACCTGTTGTTAAACTCCCAACAGCGGAACAGTTTGGACTTACTGAGGACAAGGAGAAGAGATTATCAGAGATAATAGATGAGATAAACAGCAGAACGGGTAAGACATATGATAGTGATGTAGCTATCAAGGCAATGCTACAGATACGGGATATTCTCTTAAAGTCAGATAAGTTGAGAGCAAGTGCAAAGAACAATACTGAGAAAGACTTTGAATTTGCATATTTTGATGATATAGATAATGCTTTGATAGAAGGATTAGAGCAAAATCAAGATTTCTTCAGTTTGTTATTAAGTAATGATGATCTAAAAAGAGAAGTGTTGGGAATATTCACAGATGAGATTTACAAGAGTTTGAAAAAAGAGTAAATCCGATATTGGACACACTATAACATTGATGCAAAAATTATATTTTTGTAAATATAAAATATTTTTGAGTATAAAATGTATGATAATTAGTTTGAATGAAAATAAAAATGTTTTAGTTTATAATATCAGAAAGGTAATAATATGGATACAAATTATTTCCGTGATTGGAATACTTTAGGTAAAAGGCGTTCTGAAAATCAGATTATTGGGGAGTCAGGTATTGATATATTGAGATCCTTATTTCCTAAGGAATGGGTAATAAGGGAGTACACAGCTGATTATGGAATTGACTTAGATGTTGAACTATTTGAAGAATGTAATGATGGAGTTTATATTACAAAGGGTGAACATATACTTTTTCAAGTTAAGACAACTAATGATATTGAAGTAAAAGATTTGAAGGTTTATTCTAAAACAAATTCCGATAATTGCATATTTAAGGTGGTCAAATATCCTTTAGATACAGCGTTGTTAGCTACAGTGGAAAAGATGGGAAGTGCAGTTCCTGTTTTGCTTTGCTTAGTGGATAATGTAGAAAGAGAGGGATATTTTGTATGCTTGAATGATTATATTGATAAAATATTAATATCTCAAAAACCAGATTATGATAGGCAGGGAACAGTTACTATTAATATTCCAATAGAAAATAGGATAAGTAGTGGAACAGTTGCGATTGAATGGTATGGGAAAAGGGCAAAGTTATATTCATTCTTTAATTTAGTAAATTGTCAAAATAGAGATTTATTGTATACGTCAGATTGTAATCTGGAACAAATGGTTGAGATGTTTTTGAATAGAATATGTCGATTAGATATATGGTCGGACCAAAGGTTAAAGTTATTTAAAGAACAGATAGATTACTATATAGAACACCATTCTACAAAACAGGCAGATATAATAATTAATGATGCAATAGAAAGAGGGGAAAATGTTGACGAACCCATTTGGGAAGGAACGTATTGTATGGGAGAAGTATCTTTTCGGCATGTAACTCAAATACAGGAATTGCATAGGTTATGGGATCAGATGTGTATAATATCAGATATGTATGAGACTGATTATCGAGAAGCGTATCTTCCTACATATTATTGGTCTGTAGTTAATGAGTAGTGATAAAAATATATTTGAGTATTTATAAATACTAAGTTGTTTGTTTTTATTAGCATAATGCTAAGCTAGATAAAAATCATTATTGGAGACTGAATAGTATCATATTTATTATAGAAGGAAAATTGTTTAACCTTGTTGTAACTATTGGACGAAAAGTCACGTCGAAAGCCCCACATGCTTGGTTTATCTTGAATTTACTGGGCATTGTTTATGACGAGATGAAGCGGAAACGAAGTCGCATTGCGAGCGAGGTAACAATCCTTTGTATATTTGGGAGGAGGAAAAATATGTCATTAAAGTTAAAAGATGAGGATTCCACAAAACGCATGAAAGACCTGCAGGAAGAATTAAAAGATTCTTCACTAGGGGAATTCAGCGATTTAGAACAGGATCCATATGTGATTGAAACAACAAGGACAACTCCGATTGAGAAGATTGTTTATCAACCGGATGGAAAGCTTTCATCTTCATCGGGTAGAAATCCATACATTATGTCAGAGGAAGAACAAGCAGAACTTTTTGGCGAAGATATCGGTGACAAAGAAATAAGAAAAAAGTCTGTCCGTAAGGAAGTGATGATGGTTATGTTTGTCGGACTGGCTTTGCTGTTTGCAGGACTTGCGGCATATGTACATAATGATCTGTTTTTAAGAAAAGCTGAGACCGTACCAGGTATTGTAACAGAAAAACGTATGCATAGAAATCATGCAACCTGCACCATCTTTGTAGATTATGAAGTAGATGGAAAAACATATAATGAGATATATGTGGGTGATGGACATAATATGCAGATAGGGCAGATGGTAACAGTATATTATGATCCGGAGAAACCAACCAAAATAACGGATGGAAGGAAAATCCCGACATTGTCTGTCTATCTTGTTATAATAGGAGGGGCTTTCTTCCTGGTTGGCGGCTATCTTGTATTTTGGATGAACCAGAATCCTGACAAGGGAATTGAGATTTATAACAGGATATTCAAGAAGCGTGACAAATAAACAGAATCTGTGAGTAATAGAAGAAGTTTTGTAAAACATTAAACTATAAGTACATAGATAATTTAAGCCCTCCCCGATATAATATAGTATTATATACAAAGGGAGGGCTTAGTTATGCCGGTACACGATGAATTGGGAATTCGGATGAAGACCTATTATGAACAGATACCAAAGACAAGATTGATGCGGAGATGTCCGGTTGCGATCCGGATTGACGGAAGGGCATTTCATACATACACGCGAGGATTTCAGAAGCCATTTGATATGGTGTTGATGCGGTCAATGCAGGATACGATGCAGTACTTATGTGAGAATATCCAGGGATGCGTGCTTGGGTATACGCAGTCAGACGAGATTACACTGCTTCTTGTTGACTATAAGAAGCTGAACTCTTCGGCGTGGTTTGATTACGAAGTGCAGAAGCTGTGCAGCATTGCGGCAAGCATGGCAACGATGGTATTCAACCGTAGTTTTGCGAAGCATGTGGAAGAGGATTCTTATCCGGAGAAATATGCAGAGGTGTATCAGAAGGCAATGAAGATGGGAGCCACGTTCGATGCGCGGTGCTTCAATATACCGAAGGAAGAGGTTACGAACCTTATTTACTGGCGGCAGCTTGACGCTTCCAGGAATTCGATTCAGATGGTTGGTCAGGCGAATTTCTCACACAAGCAGCTGCAGAACAAATCGAACAATGACATTCAGGATATGCTCATGTTAGAGAAGGGAATCAACTGGAATGATTTCCCGGTTGAGCAGAAGCGTGGCAGCTGCTGTATCCGAAAGGAACGGGAAGCCTCTGAATTTACGGAAGAAGAACTGGAATATGAACATGTAGACCGGACTCCGTGGATAATTGACCATGAGATTCCGATATTTAAGGGAGAGGACAGGGCATATGTGGATGCGCTGATCTATGTGGAGGAAGAATAAGAAGATGACATTGGAGAAGATTAAGCAGATATTGCATACAAGTGAATATGATTTCCTGCGGACAAATGAGCACCTGGGAGAGAATATTATCCTTCTGACATTGGGCGGAAGCCATGCGTATGGCATGGATAAAGAAGGATCTGATGTGGATATCCGGGGAATTGCGCTGAATACAAAACCGGAGATTCTGCTAGGAAATGATTTTGATGCCGTGGTGGATGTACCGACGGATACAACGATTTATTCGTTCAATAAGATGATACAGCTGCTTTCTTCGAACAATCCGAATACGATAGAGATCCTGGGCTGTCGTCCGGAACAGTATCTCCATCTGACGCCGGTTGGACAGGAACTGCTCGATAACCGGAAGATGTTTTTGTCGAAGTTATGTATTCATTCGTTTGGAGGGTACGCTTCGGCGCAGATGCGCAGACTGCAGAACAAGGCCGCACGGTTGATGGATCAGACAGAACATGAGACATACATCTTAAAAAGCATTGAGAATGCAAAATATGATTTTAAGAGCCGGTATTACCCACATGATGAGGATTCTGTCCGGCTGTATATCGACGAGTCTACGCAGCCGGGATATGACAGCGAGATATTCATGGATGTTGCACTCACGCATTATCCGCTCCGGGACTGGACCGGTATGTGGAATGAGATGAAATCAATCGTGAGCGGGTACAACCGGATTGGGAAGCGCAACGAGAAGGCAATCTCCCATGATAAGCTAGGGAAGCATATGGCACATCTGCTCCGGTTATTCATGATGTGTATTGATATTCTGGAGAAGGAAGACATCATCACATATCGGGCAGAGGAGCATGACCTTCTGATGCAGATCAGGAATGGAGAATTCCTGGATGAGAATCGTCAGCCGACTGCGGAGTTCTACGAGATTCTGGATGAATATGAGAAGCGGTTTGATTATGCAAAGGAACATACTTCGCTTCCGGAAATTCCGGATTATAAGAGGATTCATGAATTTAAGATGTATGTGAATGAACAGATTGTGAAGGGAACTATGTAGAGAAATCATATAAAGATATGTTGGGATTCCTTAATGAAAATTGTATTATTGCACAGAAAATGTACGAAAAATGCAGAAAAATGTAATAGTGATTTTCACACATACATGGTACAATATTGAATAGATGCAGGAATGTGAATTTTGCACCAAAGAAAATATGCGATCTGAGTCGCATAGCAATCAATTAACTTGTTGTTAGGGAGGGTTTTTGTATGTCAGGTTCAACAATTGCTATTATTATCATTATCGTGGCATTGCTGGTCATTTTATTTACCAGTTATGTCAAATCACCACCGGATAAGGCGTATATCATTTCCGGTTTAAGAAAGACACCGAAGATTCTGATTGGTAAAGCAGGCTTGAAGCTTCCGTTCTTCGAGCGGAAGGATGAACTGTTGATCAAGCAGATCAGTATCGATATCAAGACGGACGATTATGTTCCGACACTGGATTTCATCGGTGTTAACATTGATGCAGTTGCGAAAGTTAAGATCCGTACGGATGAAGAAGGTATGCAACTTGCCATGAAGAATTTCCTGAATATGAAGGAACCGCAGATTATGGAAGCACTGGTGGATTCTCTGCAGGGTAATATGCGTGAGATTATCGGTACGATCAGTCTGAAGGAGTTGTGTAACGATCGTAAGTCCTTCGGTGATCAGGTGCAGGAGAAGGCGCAGGTGGATATGAATCGTCTGGGTATTGAGATTATTTCCTGCAACATCCAGCATGTAGAGGATCAGAATGACCTGATTATCGCGCTTGGTCAGGATAACATGGCAGCAATCCAGAAGAATGCAAGTATCGCCAAGGCAAACGCAGACCGTGATGTAGCGATCGCACAGGCACAGGCGAGAAAAGAAGCGAACGATGCAAAGGTATTATCCGATACGGAAATTGCCGTGAAGCAGAATGAGCTTTCTATCAAGAAGGCAGAATTAAAGACAATCGAAGATACGAAGAATGCGGAAGCAGATGCGGCTTACGAGATTCAGAAGGAAGCACAGCGTAAGACAATCGAGGTTACAAAGACCGAGGCAGATATCGCACGTCAGGAGAAGGAAGTTGACCTGAAGAAGAAGGAAGCCGAGGTTATGGAGCAGTCCCTCGATGCGGATATTCGTAAGAAAGCGGAGGCGGACAAGTTCGCAAGACAGCAGCAGGCAGATGCGGAGCTTTACAAGCGTCAGAGAAATGCCGAGGCAGATAAGTTTGAGAAGCAGCAGGAAGCTGAGGCGAAGAAGGCACAGGCAGAGGCAGAGCTTTTCGCAAAGCAGCAGGAGGCAGCAGGTATCCGTGCAGTCGGCGAGGCAGAGGCGAAGGCAATCGAAGCCAAAGGTCTTGCAGAGGCAGAAGCCTTAGAGAAGAAAGCCGAAGCGATGAAGAAGTATGGTCAGGCAGCGATGGTGGAAATGATCGTGAAGGCATTGCCGGAGATGGCAAAGGCAATCGCAGAGCCACTCTCTACAATCGACAAGGTTACGATCATCGACGGCAACGGCGAAGGTTCCGGTGTCGGTTCGATGGGGTCGTATGTGCCACAAGTCCTTGCAAAGACAATGGAGTCTGTGAAGGAAGTAACAGGTATCGATATCGCGGATATTATGCGTGCAAATACATACGATGCAAAGGTTAACAAGAATGTGAACATCACAGGCCTGGATGGAATCAAGGTAGAAGCTCCTGCAGAGGCGGGAACTTCCGTAGATACAACTGTGGAGTAAGATAATGTGTAAAACAGAAAACTTTTAAGATAAAAGAGGAAAGGTACTTTAACTGGTACCTTTCCTCTTTTATCGATACTATTTCTTTCACTGTGAAAGTGAATGAAACTTGATTCACGAAATCTTGCAGTTCTATCACGTAAAAAAGCAGGTAACGGGAATCGAACCCGCCTATCCAGCTTGGGAAGCTGGTGTTCTACCAATGAACTATACCTGCAATAAAACAAATATAGTACAGACAGGCACGAAAGTCAAGCATCGGATTGCCCGGAAGAATGCAGCCAAAAAGGGTTATTGTAAATCGCGGATTCCTATATTATAATATTTTATTATGCTGAAATCAGATCTGGAAGGAGTAAGGTAAGAAATGCCTTTTAACAATAATACAAAGACAGACATTCAGATAAGAAGATTCACATTTCGGATCGTCATTGTGTTTTTGCTTGCCATCACAGTTGCAACAGGAACCATCACTTTGATCCTGACAAGAAAATCCTCCCAGGAAATGAAATCAAAGGTTGTAAACCTGATACAGGCAAACACCCAATTGCAGATATCAAATCTCAATCAGTATCTGGGAAGAATTGAAGATACCGCAGCATTGCTGTTCTCGGATGATATCTATTGTGAGTATGATGCAACGAAAGAGGGGCAGGATGCATTCGAGAAGATACAGCAGGAGACAGCGATTGAAAAACGTTTGCAGGATATTAATATTCTTCAGAACTTCTCTGATTTTGGAATTGTATACGCAGATGATTCATCGCTTGGTTCAATATCGAATACGACGCTCGAGTTGTTCCCGGATGGTGGACTATATGCGTATCTGGAAGGGCATATTACGGACGAGAGGAAAGAGTCCGGCTGGTTTTTCGATTATGAGCGGTGCTATGACAGGCTGTATTACGTAAAAAGACTGAATGAGCATGCAATCATTGTGGCAGCATTTTATAGCCGGGAACTGAGCCAGTCTTTTACAGATATGGAGGATGTGCCGGGGATGCAGAGCTATCTTGTGGATTCGGCACATTCGATTGTCTATGCTGAATCAGGAGAGATACTTGGACGGAATGCAGAAGAAGTCTGGAACGATCTGCCGGATGGATATAGCAATTACTGGATTATAGGCGACAAGGAAGTTGTAGTAGTTGGAACCTGCAAGAACGACTGGCAGGTAATATGTGTGGCTCCGGAGAACGTGCTATTTGCGGAACAGCTTGGAATCACCCGGTTTGCTATAATTGTATATATTATTATGCTTGTGGTTGCTATGACGGCGGCAGGAATCCTGTATTCACAGGTGGCAGTAAAGGATGGCGTGCTTTCGCAGATCAGGCAGAAAGCAGATTACGATCAGCTGACAAATGTGTTGAATAAGCAATCATTCCGTGATCTGGTAGATACAAAGCTTGCACATGCAGGAGAAGGAACAAAGCATATCTGCATGATGCTGGATATGGATAATTTTAAGCTGGTAAATGATACATATGGGCATCAGGAAGGGGATAAATTTCTTAAGAAATCCGTAGTAATCTTCCGGGAAACTCTTGGAACACAGGCAATCATCGGGCGTATGGGCGGAGATGAGTTTGCGGTGTACATTCCATTTGAGCATGAGGAAGAGACCGTTATACGGGAGGAGGTTGCCCGGAGGCTGGATGCACTTTTGGATGCATTTCATAAGCAGTTTGATACACACTATGAATCGTGCAAAGTCTCACTTTCAGCAGGAATCTGTCTGAGAATTACGGTAGATGGAATAAAACTTGGATTCGAGGAATCTTATCAGATGGCGGACCGTGCGTTATATGTATCAAAAGAAAACGGAAAACATCAATACAATTGGTATGAGGATTGATTGGCAGATATGAGGTACATGGGAAAAATGAAAAATAAATATCGTGGAATCAGCATCTGTCTCATTGTATGTCTGATTTTCTTATCCGGGTGTTCCGGAAATAGCAAACCGGTAGTCTATGAATCCACGACGGAGATTTCCTACTCCTGGTGGGGAAATGATGACCGGCATCGGTACACACTACAGGCATTGGATATATTTACAGAACAAAACCAGGGACAGATAGAGGTGCAGGCAAACTATGGAAGCTGGGGCGGATACGAGAACAAAATGCATATTTATATGCGCTCCCACAATGCACCGGATGTGATGCAGATTAATTATGCGTGGCTGTCGGAATATGCAGACGAAGAAAATGGCTTTTATAACTTGTATGATCTGAAAGACATCATTCATCTGGAGAATTACACTCCGGAGGAGCTTGCTTATGGGGAAATGGACGGAAAACTGTATGCCGTTCCGATTTCATTTAATACACCAATGTTTTATTATAACAAGACGATTTACGCATCGTATGGCCTGGAGATCCCGAAGACGTGGGATGATCTTTTTGCAGCGGCTAAGGTTATGAGCCGGGATGGAATCTACCCGCTTGGAACGACAAAAAAACAACTCTTTCTGATGCTGGTTGCATATCTTGAACAGATAAAGGGAAAGGAGTCCGTGAAAGCAGATGGGTCATTGCAGCTGACAAAAGCAGATATTGCATTTATGCTTGATTTCTATAAGCGTCTGATTGATGAAGATGTGCTGATGCCGATCGACTCCTTTGATCGAAATGCTTTTTCGACAGGAAAGGCAGCGGGAACGCTTGCGTGGATCAGTGATGCAGCAAATTATTGTACACCATTGGAAGAGAACGGTGCGGAGGTTATTGTAGGCGATTATCTGCAGGATGCAGCTGCGAGGAAATTCGGGTGGTGTGTAAAACCAGCTACGATGTATGCCATCAGTGCAACAACGGAGTATCCGGAAGAAGCGGCAAAGCTTCTGGAGTTTCTGCTTAATAGCAGGGATATGGCACAGCTGCAGGGAACCGAAAAAGGTATTCCAATCAGTGACGCGGCAAAGGCAGCGCTGCAGGAAACTCAAAAGCTCAGCGGTTATGAGAAACAGGCAGATGACATGCGTGAAAATTACGCAGACCGGCTGGAGATATTGCAGCCGGTATTGGAGAACGAAAGCGTCTATGATGGTTTTAAGGTCAATGCGGACTATTATATCTATGATAAGCTTTCCGAAGATGAAGTTGTAGAAAAATTATATGAAGCAATTTACTGATATCGGGAAAACAATATAGTGTGATTGCATAGGTCATTACAGAAGAATACATAGAAGGAAGGATGAACAAAGTGGCATATAAAAGTGTAGATGAATTAGAGCATTTCCGGTTTGACGACTGTCAGATCGATACATTTGCAGTGACAGAAAATGGTGTGGAGCTTATGGTAGAAGCACTGATTGTGAGAGCGGACAACAGCCAGAATACAAATTATACAGAAAGCTATGCCGGTACGACGAAGATCCGGATAACAGATGGAAAACTGATCCGGTGTGTGCGTGATGGCTACAAGTATTATGATGCAAATGATGTGCTGCAGTCCGAGGTTCCGGATTATGAACTGTCTGTTGCGGAAACGACAGATTTTCCAAAAACCTGTGAAGGGGCATATCTCTTTGAGATGAAGCGGGATGCGGATGGATACGTGCTTGGAATCGAATTTGTGGATCCGGAAGATCAGACGGTAGGTGATTCATATCAGGTCTATGTGACAGGAACGCAGGTGGCTATGCTGTGGGAGCAGTATATGAACCGGGTGCAGTCATAATGCAGGCGCGAATGCCGGCAGGATGAATATTATGGATAAAAATATTGTGTAGGTAAGTCGTTTCGGGTATTGAAAATGTAGAAATTTTTGCGGCTATTTTTGAAAAATGTAGCAAAATTCATAATTGACAATTAAAAAAGTATAAGTATAATATTGGTAGTACCAAAGTGGTGCTACCAATTTGCTTTTTATAGGAGTTAGGGAGTCATTATGAAATACTTACGACAGTTTCTGTTAATCTTGTTTATCTCCTTTTTAGGAGAGTTGTTAAAATACTTCCTGCCATTGCCGATACCGGCAAGCATCTATGGCATGGTGATTTTATTTATCGGGTTGCTCAGTGGAATCATTAAGCTCGATGCAGTGAAGGATGTCGGGAAATTCCTGATCGAGATCATGCCGGTCATGTTCATCCCCGCAGGGGTTGGTCTGATGGCATCATGGGGTACATTGAAACCGGTGTTAGTACCGGTCAGTGTGATCACGGTTGTAGCACTCGTTGCGGTTATGGGTGCAACCGGACGTGTATCCCAATGTGTGATCAAGAAATCCAAAGCAAAAGAAAAGGCAAAGGAGCAGGAGATATGAAAGATTTATTTCAGACATCCATGTTCGCAGGTGTGACACTCAGTCTGCTTGCGTATCTGGCAGGTTTATTATTAAAGAAAAAGTTTAAGCTTGGAATCTTCAATCCATTGCTCATCTCGATAATCCTTACGATCATCGTGCTTGTATGTGCGCATATTGATTACGATACGTACAACAAGGGTGCCGTGTACTTAAGCTGGTTTCTGACACCGGCTACGGTCTGCCTGGCGATTCCGCTGTATGAGCAGTGGCAGTTACTAAAGCGGAATGTCAAAGCGGTGATGCTTGGAATCACAGCAGGTGTACTTACGAGTCTGACGACGGTATTTGTACTGTCGAAGCTCATGGGACTTACCCATCAGGAATATGTCACGATGCTTCCGAAGTCCATTACGACAGCTATTGGTATGGGAGTATCGGAAGAACTTGGCGGTTATGTGACAATCACGGTTGCCGTCATCGTAGTAACAGGTGTGATTGGCAACATCTTAGGCGAGTTCATATGTAAGCTCTTCCGTATTACGGAACCAATCTCCAAGGGACTTGCACTTGGGTCTTCATCCCATGCAATCGGTACAGCCAAGGCAATCGAGATGGGCGAAGTGGAAGGCGCGATGAGCAGTCTGGCAATCGCTGTCACCGGAATCCTGACCGTTGTACTCGCATCCGTCTACGCGAATTTCATGTAAGGAAGGGAAAAGGATATAATTGATAGTTGGACATGGTTAAGAATATGTATATGCATTTGTATGTGACTAACAATTCACAAGCAGACCGTTGAAGCACGCTGGTACTTAATGAACGGCAAACTTGTTTGACGTGAATTTAGTACCACTGCGTGATGAACCGAGCGAGAGCGTGTCTGCGTTGAAATGTTAGTCACATACAAATGTAGTAGAATTTAACCATATGCAATTAGGAATTAGGAGGTGTTCGTTATGATTATTACAATTGGTAGAAAATGTGGCTGCTGCGGAGACGAGATCGGCCATGCGTTGGAACAGATCTATCATATTCCATTTTATGATCGGTCGGTCATCTCAGAGCTTGCAAAAGGGTATGGAATGTATGACCGGTATCCGGATTTCTATGGGGAAACCCCGATGGATACACTGATGTACACGATATCCCAGACAGAGAGTGAAAACGTGTTTTATGAGACACCGAAGAAAGCATTGTCCGAAATCTTAGACGGAAAAAACTGTATTATTTTAGGTCGATGTGGTAATTATGTATTCAAGGATCGGAAGGATAAGCTTGCAATCTTCCTGACCGGAGATGATGCGATGCGGATTGAGACGATCGCGAAGAAGCATGGAATCCCGGAGCGCCAGGCGAAGAAGCTTGTACAGGCAACCGATGAACGCCGGGCGGCATACCACAAATATTATACCGGGGAGACATGGGGCATGGCAGAAAACTATGACCTGTGCCTGAATGTCTCGAAGCTTGGTACGGCAGGTACGATCGCAATGATTGAGCAATATATCAGACAGACTGGGTTAGAGTAGGTGATGAGAAAATGGAGAAACAGACAACACAGGAATATGAAAAAGCAATCGCCTATGTCATAGACCGGATCAAGGAAGGTTCTCTGCAATTAGGCAGCAAGCTTCCGCCGGAACGAAGGATTGCCGAGGAGCTTGGCATCGGCAGAAATTCCATCCGGGAAGCAATCAGTATCCTGCATGGCATGGGACTGATCGAACGGGTACAGGGTTCCGGCAATTATGTGTCAAAGCATGTGGGCGAGTCTATCCGCCAGTCGTTTACGGTGATGCTGGCACTCGGAACGATTACGAAAGAGGAAATATTTGAATTCCGGCGGGTGATGGAGAAGGCAGTCTGCTCGAATCTGATTGCGAAAGGACTGTCCTATGAATATGAGTCAATCTTAGAGACAAAGCTGGAAGAAATGAAGCTGTTCGAGGGCAAAGATCTGACCGATGTGGATAAGGAGTTTCACGACACCCTGATTCAGGCAACCGGAAATCACCTGTGGGCGGTTTTGATGGAGGCCGTGACTGATGCATACCGGGATTGGATCAATTACGTGATCGAGCTTGCCGATGAACCGGTGCGGGATAAGCTCCTGCAATGCCATGCGGACATCTACCAGAATCTCATACAGAAAAATGAGCCAGCCATGCTTTTGGCGATTGACAGGCATTATGATTTGATAGAACAGATGGTTTAATTATGTTAAAAATGCTAAAATAACAATCTGTTTGGGTTGTTTTTTTATAGAAAAATACGTTTTACTTTCGACAAAAAAAGGTATACACTTTTCCTTGGGTAGAAAGGATAAAACGAGAAAAGGAGATGGTTTTTTTGGAAGATCTTGCAAAAGACCTGATGGAAGAACTGAACTGTGAGACCGTCTTTACGATTCCAATCTTCGGTGGTATCGACGTATCGGAATCTGTGGTCGTAACATGGATTATCATGGCAGTGCTAGTTCTTGTGGCAATCATCCTGACAAGAAACATGAAGATTGATCACATCAGCAAACGTCAGGCAATCGCAGAGACGATTGTTACAAAGCTGACCGGTATGGTGGAGGATATGATCGGACCGGAAGGAAAAGCGTATGTCCCATATCTGACAACTGTATTGTTGTATATCGGTGTATCAAACATCATTGGATTGTTTGGATTCAAGTCCCCAACCAAAGATTTAAATGTCACGATCGCACTTGCGGTTATGAGCATTGTCTTAGTTGAGGCGGCAGGTATTTACCATCTGGGTGTGAAGAAGTGGCTGCATAAGTTCGTAGAACCGATTGCAATCGTTACTCCGATCAATATCTTAGAGGTATTTACACGTCCATTGTCACTGTGCATGCGACTTTTTGGTAACGTGCTTGGTGCATTTGTAATTATGGAACTGATCAAGATGGTTGTTCCGGTTGTTCTGCCGGCAGTTTTTTCTTTGTATTTTGATCTGTTTGATGGATTGTTGCAGGCATATGTATTTGTATTTTTGACATCACTGTATATCAGTGAAGAGATTGAACAATAAACGAAAAGGAGATAATTAGTATGGGTACAATAATCGCAATTGGTGCAGGTATTGCAGTTTTAGGAGCGCTTGGCGCAGGTATTGGTATCGGTATTGCAACCGGTAAGGCAGCAGAGGCAATCGCAAGACAGCCGGAGGCAGAAGGTAAGATCAACAAGACATTGATTCTTGGTTGTGCACTTGCAGAGGCAACCGCTATTTACGGTTTCGTTATCGCACTTATGATCATAGTAATGTTGAAGTAATCACAGGAAAGGCAGGGTGGTAACATGCTCCGAGTAGATTGGAATTTATTACTTACCATAATCAATCTGCTGCTTTTGTTCGTGTTGATGCGGATTTTCCTGTTTAAGCCAGTACAGAAGATTATTGCAGCGCGTCAGGAGGAAGCGGACAGACAGTTCAAGGAAGCGGGCGAGAGCAAGCAGGCGGCAGAGGAAGCAAGAAAGCAGTATGAGGCAAGTCTTGCAAATGCGGAGGAAACCAAGAAGCAGGTGCTTCAGGAAGCAAGACAGACCGCAGATGCAGAATATAAGCGGATTGTATCAGATGCTGAAAAGACCGCAAAGCAGGTAAAGGAAGATGCAATCACAGATGCAGAGAACCAGAAGGCACAAATTCTGAAGAAAGCAGAAAAAGATATTGCCGATATGGTTGTCGATGCAACAGTTAAGATTGTTGGAGAGAAAAAAGGTGCAGACGTGGATAATGCGCTGTACGACAAATTTTTAGATAAAGCAGGTGATGAAACGTGATTCGAGCAGCGAAGGACTATGCAGCGGATTTGAAGCTCGTTGAAAACGCGAAGTCAAATCTGCAGAGCGTAAAGGATATTTTAGAAGCAGTTCCACAGATCGGTGTGGAGTTTGAAGATCCAACCGTGTCGTTAGAGAAGAAACATCTGGTGATTGACCGGGTGTTCCCGAAGGAGATCCGGAACTTCTTAAAGGTGTTGTGTGACAATGGCGATTTCGGATTGTTAGATGAGATCGAGCAGGCATACATGGAGCTGACGAAGACACCGGAGAAGGTGGAGGCACAGGCAGAACTCACATATGTGACACCACCGACACCGGAGCAGATGGAGCGGATCCGGTTGTTCCTTGCGAAGGAATGCAACAATCCGGACATCAAGATCGTTGGCAGGGAAGATGCATCCATCAAGAGTGGATTCATCATCCGTGTTGGAAACAAAGAGTACGACTGGAGCGAGCAGGGACGTATCGATCAGTTGCAGAAGCATATCAACCAGTCATTGGCAGGCAAGAAGCTGGCAACCGTCAGTGAGGAGAGCATCATTTCCATCCTGCGAGCCGATATCGCAGATTTTGAGCTGGCGGCAAAGGATAAGGAAATCGGTGTTGTAAACTGGGTTGGTGATGGTATCGCGAATGTCGATGGCATCGATCATGCATTTTACGGAGAGATTGTTCTCTTTGATTGTGGTGTCAAGGGTATGGTACAGGATGTAAGACGGGATGAGATCGGTGTTATCCTGTTTGGCCGTGATACAGAGATCAAGGAAGGCAGCCGTGTCGTTCGTACCGGTAAGATGGCCGGTATTCCGGTTGGAGATGCATTCCTTGGAAGAATCGTAGATGCACTTGGTGCGCCGATTGACGGACAGGGTGACATCGCGCAGGATGGTTATCGTCCGATTGAGAACCCGGCACCAAGTATTGTAGATCGTAAATCCGTATCGGTTCCTATGGAGACCGGTATTTTGTCAATCGATTCGATGTTCCCGATCGGTCGTGGACAGCGTGAGCTGATCATCGGTGACCGACAGACCGGTAAGACTTCGATTGCGATGGATACGATCTTAAACCAGAAGGGCAAGGATGTTGTCTGTGTCTATGTGGCAATCGGACAGAAGGCATCGACAATCGCGAAGTTAGTGAATACATTGAAGAAAAATGATGCGCTGGATTACACAATCGTCGTTGCAGCAACGGCATCCGATCCGGCACCGTTGCAGTATATTGCACCATATGCAGGTACAGCACTTGCAGAGTATTTTATGTATCAGGGCAAGGATGTTCTGATCGTCTATGATGATCTGTCCAAGCATGCGGTTGCCTACCGTGCAATCTCACTTTTGCTGGAGCGTTCACCGGGACGTGAGGCATATCCGGGTGATGTATTCTATCTGCATTCAAGATTGCTGGAGCGTTCTTCCCGTGTGACAGCTGAGGCCGGCGGCGGAAGTATTACCGCACTTCCAATCATTGAGACACAGGCAGGCGATGTGTCTGCATACATCCCGACAAACGTTATTTCTATCACAGATGGACAGATCTATCTGGAAAGTGAGCTGTTCTTCGCAGGTCAGCGTCCAGCCGTCAATGTCGGACTTTCCGTATCCCGTGTCGGTGGTGCGGCGCAGACAAAGGCGATGAAGAAGGCAGCCGGAAGTATCCGTATCGATCTGGCACAGTATCGTGAGATGGAAGTGTTCACACAGTTTTCTTCCGATTTGGATGAGAACACGAAGAAACAGCTGGCACATGGACGTGCGTTGATGGAGCTTTTGAAGCAGCCGCTTGGCCGTCCTTTTACAATGGCAGAGCAGGTTATCACATTGGTTGCTGCCAATGCACATGTATTCAGTGATCTTCCGGTTGAGAAGATCAAGGCATTCCGTCTTGGGCTGCTGGATGATTTTGCAAAGAATCATGCAGATATTATCGGACGTCTGGATTCGTCGAAGGATCTGGCAGACGATGTGAAGGATGCCATTATACAGGCGGCGAATGAATATAAGCAGAGGAGTCTGGAAGACGAAAACGGAGGGAATTAAATGGCGAATGCAAGAGAAATTTCCACACGTATCAAAAGTATCCAGGACACGATGAAAATCACGAAGGCGATGTATATGATGTCTTCTATGAAGCTTCGGAAAGCAAGACAGAAGCTGGAGAATACAGAACCATACTTCTATGGATTGCAGGAGCAGATTGCAGATATTCTGTTACATTTCCCGGATATGAAGCATCTTTACTTCGATAATCGCGGCAAGGATCTGCATGAGACGTCAAAACGACGTGCATTTATCGTCATAACAGGTGATAAGGGTATGGCAGGTGCATACAACCACAATGTGTTAAAAGAGGCACAGAAGATGGTCGATGAGTCGGATTCCTACCGCTTGTTTGTAGTCGGTGAGCTGGGACGACATTTCTTTTCTTCGCAGGGGTATACGCTCGAAGAGGGATTCTGCTATTCGGCGAACAACCCTTCTATCCATCGTGCGCGTATGATTACAGAGCGCATCGTGGAGTTATATAAAGAGGAAGAATTTGACGAGGTATATGTTGTCTATACGAAGATGGTAAACAGCATGAAGGAAGAGGTTGAAGTGCAGGAGATTCTGCCACTCAAGACGCATGAGTTTATCAAGAAGGAATTGCTTGAAGATTCCCAGAAGGGATTAGGAAACAGTGACCGTGAGGCTGCGGAGCAATCCGATGACTGGTTTTTGATCTATCCATCTCCGAAGAAGGTTTTGGAGAAATTGGTGTATAACTATGTAACAGGTTTTATGTATGGTGTTCTTGTTGAGGGCTCGGCAAGTGAGGAAAACGCCAGAATGATGGCCATGCAGGCGGCAACGGACAATGCACAGGCAATGCTGCATGAACTTTCAATCGAGTTTAACCGTGTGCGCCAGGCAGCAATCACACAGGAAATCACCGAGGTGATCGGTGGAGCCAAGGCACTCAAGAAGAAAAAGAAGAAACAAGCGAGGTGAACGATCGCATGATGGAAAATAAAGGTAAGATTGTACAGGTATCCGGACCGGTTGTCGATGTCGAGTTTGCAGATGGGAACCTTCCGCGGATTAAGGATGCCTTGTATGTGATGAACAATGGAAAGAAATGCGTCATGGAAGTATCCCAGCATATCGGTGACAATGTTGTGCGCTGTATTATGCTTGCTGCGAGCGAAGGCTTGTGCAGAGATATGGAAGTGACAGCAACCGGATCCGGTATTCAGGTTCCGGTCGGAGAGCAGACATTAGGACGGCTGTTCAATGTACTTGGTGAGACATTGGATGGAAAGGAAAGTCTGGAGAATGGTGAGCATTGGTGTATCCACCGTGAGCCGCCAACATTCGAAGACCAAAGCCCGGTTGTTGAGATGCTGGAAACCGGTATCAAGGTTATTGATTTGCTCGCCCCATATGCAAAGGGTGGTAAGATTGGTCTGTTCGGTGGTGCCGGTGTTGGTAAGACCGTCCTGATTCAGGAGCTGATTCACAATATCGCAACGGAGAGTGGTGGTTATTCCATCTTCACCGGAGTTGGAGAGCGTTCCCGTGAAGGTAACGACCTGTGGAATGAGATGAAGGAATCCGGCGTTCTTGATAAGACAGCGCTGGTATTTGGACAGATGAATGAGTCACCGGGTGCCCGTATGCGTGTGGCAGAGACGGGACTTACGATGGCGGAATATTTCCGTGATGTAAAAAAGCAGGATGTGTTGTTATTTATTGATAACATCTTCCGTTTTGTACAGGCAGGTTCAGAGGTGTCCGCATTGCTTGGACGTATGCCTTCTGCCGTTGGATACCAGCCAACTCTGGCAAATGATCTGGGTGAACTGCAGGAGCGTATCGCTTCCACAAAGGATGGTTCTGTAACATCGGTACAGGCGGTATACGTACCAGCCGATGACCTGACAGACCCGGCACCTGCTACAACATTCTCTCATTTGGATGCAACGACTGTATTGTCGCGTAAGATCGTGGAGCAGGGTATCTATCCGGCTGTTGATCCACTGGAATCAACCTCCCGTATTCTGGAGGCAGATGTCGTCGGAGAAGAACATTACCGTGTTGCACGTGAGGTGCAGGAGACTTTGCAGAAGTATAAGGAACTGCAGGATATCATCGCAATTCTTGGTATGGAGGAGCTTTCCGACGAGGATAAGCAGACGGTTTACCGTGCGAGAAAGGTACAGCGTTTCCTGTCACAGCCATTCCATGTGGCTGAGAATTTTACGAACGTCAAAGGTGTATTTGTACCAGTCAAGGAGACAATCCGTGGCTTCAAGGCAATCTTAGATGGTGAGATGGATGCGTATCCGGAGGCAGCCTTCTTCAATGTCGGTACGATTGAGGATGTAAAGAAGAAAGCAGAAACCCTGTAAAGGATAGAAAGGGGACGGCGTATGAATACATTTTCACTCAAGATCATAGCCTGTGACCGGGTGTTTTATGATGGACCATGTGAGATATTGAAATTCCCCGGCTATGATGGACAGATGGCAATTCTGGCACATCACGAGAAGATGACGACGAATATTGAAGTCGGTGAGCTGCATTTCCGGACACCGGATGGAGAAGAGCATGTGGCAATCTGTTCCGACGGACTTCTGAAGGTAAAGAATAATGAGGTTGTTGTACTTGTCTATTCAGCAGAAAAACCGGAGGAAATCGACGAGTTCCGTGCACAGGCTGCGAAGGAACGTGCCATCGAGCAGATGCAGCAGAAACAGAGTATCATGGAATACCACGTATCCCGTGCTTCGCTTGCGAGAGCAATGGCGAGACTGCAGGGACATGACCGGTACGAAGTGAAGTAAATAAAAGGATGAAAAAACACCCAACTGTTCACAGAAACAGTTGGGTGTTTTTATCTGTATATTTTTCGTGAAGTAGCATTACTCCCGGTTTTTCAGTGCCTCTTCCATAGGAATCTTCCGGATCTTCTTATATTGCAGGAAACTTAATAATCCGTAACATACAATATCCCAGATCACAACCTGAACATAGATAGATGTTCCGATATGAACATTTTCCAGCCAGATATCAAAAGTCCGGAAGAGATAGACAATCATTGTCTTCAGGATGACTGTTGAAAGCGGCAGACTGATTGCTACACTGACAAGGACAGCTATCGCGGTTGAAATAATGTAGATTTTTCCGATTTCTCTGTTGTTGTAACCGAGAATCTTCGTCAGGGAAATCGATTCCGCATTTTTCTCCAACACAATCTTAGAGAGCAGGTAGATAACGATGACGAAGATAATAAGGGAAAGATATTTCATCAGAGGCATCATACGTCCCATCGAATCATTCATCTGATCACTTAACTTTGAATAGTCCGAAGGTCCCATCGTACTGTAGATGAAACTGTCATCTAAATCATCCAGCGCTTTGTCAGAGAAATAGCCTGTGAAATAATCCGCATCCTTCCCGAATGTGTCATTGTAATTATCAATGCTCATAAATACGGAGAAGGCCGCCGGGTAATTGAAGCTGCCGGCAATCCGGAAAGAATATTCTTTATCGCCATATTTTTCTACTATTTTAATCGTATCGCCCACTTTATAATTGTTCAGTTTCATGAACGATTTTGAGATGATTATATCCCCTTTTTCCGCAGGCATAGAAACCTGTGTCAGATACTTTGAATTATCTGCGATTCCATATACAAGCACTTCTTTTCCGTCATCATCCGCAAGCGCAGTCAGACAGTATTTTTCAGCAGATGAATCGTCTAGCTCTACCGGTGCTTTGAGTGTATATTGATAGTTTGCAATCAGGTGGTCAAGCACATTGTCTGTCTGGTCATTTAAGATTGGAAGCATGCTGGCAGAGAAGATAAACAGGATATTTGCCATCAGGATACCAATCGCCATCGTGATATAGTTGGAGCGGTTCTGCAGGATTGTACGAATCCGGAATCTTGTCAAAAACTTGAAGTTCGGAAGCTTTGTCACATGCTTTTTCTTACGTTTTGACAGATCATGCCGCAGGAAGTTAAGCGGTGACAATCCAAGCATTGATCGAAGCGCAAGGTAGTTGATCACTAACAGGATTGCAATCGGAATCACGGTCGTAAGTAGAAAGGCGTTTGCATTCCAGACAACCTTGAATACAGGCAGAGAGTAGGAATGGTAATACATGTCCTCCATGAATTTACGAAAACAAGTGTAACCGCCGATATTTCCGATCACTGCGGCTGCAAGGAATACATACGTGGGTGCAGCCATGTAATGCCGGATGATTTCGCCTTTTGTATATCCGGATGCACGCAGGGTTCCGATGGCACCGGCTTCCGCTTCAATCGTGCTGAAAGTCATAAGTGCGAAGATGAATGCAAGCAGTGCGATCATGATATAGAGCATCATGATCGTGCTGTTTGTATCGCCATCCATATCTTCCCTTGTAAATGAGATCGCTTTATTGTTCTGACGCATCAAAAAATCAGTCAGATAATTTCCCTGTGGAGCGAGCTGTTTGGACAATGTATTCATCAGGTTTGTGCTTGCGTCATAAGAAGCCCGGTCATCAAGACTTCTGTCCGAGAAATGATAAGCAAAGCTGTAGGTAAGCTTGCTTTCGGAGAATTCCTTGAAATAATCAGCAGTGACAAACCCCGTGGTAAATGTCGTTGCGCTGAACATCGAATCAGAGTTATTCTCGAACAGACAGCTATAATCCGGGACAGCAACTGTTCCGCAGATTGTTAAATCCTTTCCGTCAAAGGTGAGGGTGTCACCGATTTTGAGATTGTTGTTTTCTGCAAAGAGGCGGTCGATGGCAAGTTCTCCGTCCTTCTCCGGTGCGTGCCCTTCAAAGACTGAATATGTATTCAACGCCTCACGGTTTTCGTAGAGACGGATGGAATAATTGCTGTTACCTTCAAAGGTGTAATCAAAATTATAGAAGTACTGTTTGTAGATGGTTGCTTTTGCTGTGCCTGAATCTGTCTGGTCAGCGATTTTCTGCAGGTCAGCGACAGAGATTTCACTGTTTGTAGAGAAATGTCCATCCTCCAATTTATATGTCTCGATACCATCGTCGTAGGTGTGCATCATGCTCAGGGAAGTAACCAGCATACCACTGACGATTGAAATCATAAATGTCAGAAACAAAAAGATGGATATGTATTTTCCTTTTTCTTTTCTGATATCCCGAAGGATGCGTTTACGCAGTGGATTTTTGATTGTTTTATCAGCCATATGCATTCACCTACCAATCTAATTCCATCGCCGGTGTCTTTGTTTCGTTTGTATATTCTTTCCGGATCATACCGTCGCGGAGCTTGATCACACGGTCTGCCATGAGTTTGATGGCATCGTTGTGCGTAACGATGATGATGGTATTTCCGTATTTCCGGTTGACGTCTTCAATCAATTTCAGAATATCCTTGGAGGTATTGTAATCAAGGGCGCCGGTTGGCTCATCACAGAGTAGCAGATCCGGATTCTTGACGATGGCACGACCGATGGATGTACGCTGTTGCTGACCGCCGGAAAGCTGACTTGGAATCTTATCCTTATGCTCCCACAGACCAAGTGTATGAAGCAGGTCGTCGACATCAAGTGGGTTGCTTCCGAGGTAAGCGCCGACCTCGATATTCTCCTTGACGGTCAGGTTCGGAATCAGGTTATAGAACTGGAATACGTAACCTAAGTGTTCACGTCGGTAGAGAGTCGTCTGCTTTTCGTTCATGGCAGACATGGCAGCACCGTTGATGATGATCTCTCCCTTATCATAGCTTTCGATGCCACCGATGATGTTCAACAGGGTAGACTTACCGGAACCGGATGGCCCGAGCAGGACGCAGATCTCGCCTTTCTCAATACCGGTAGAAAGTCCTTTTAAGACTTGTACACGGTTGTCTTTTTCACCATAGAACTTTTCAAGATTGTTGATTTGTAAGAACATGATTTTCCTCCTTTTATGTGACTGCGAATCGTGAAGCAAAACACGAATGCAGGTGATGGTAGCGAGTTGCAGATTATCACATTTCTACGCAGACTCGCTCGCGCTCACTTCCGCACATAGCAGACACTAAACTCACAAAGCACCAATTCTGCGAATTGTTACTCCGTTCGTTAAGTGCTGATGTGCTACAATGGTCTGCTTAAGATCATGTGATAATTTACAACTCTTACCTACCATAATGCTCGTGTTTTGCGATTACGTGATAGGCAGTGAATATAAAACTCCCAAATGCATTAACCTTTTTCTATTCTCATACGTGAAAACATATGAATATATGTTCATATATAAAATAAACGTGTAATACAGGTTTGTCAAGCGTATTTTCGCTTGCTTTGATGGATGTTTTATATATTTGGTTAATTGCCGTGGTTATTATAACGCAAAAAGTTAGTCAAAACAAACCGTTTATGCAGGATTTTTGAGCTGTTGGGAAATTTTCTCATTTGTGGGTGGCTGGTTGGGTAAAAAAGTTTAGAATAGGGAAAAAACTCTAATGGGAGGAGGTAGAGAAGAGAGCTAGTTGGGTAAAAAAGTCCGGAAACGGGAAATTGCTCCAATGGGGAGAGGTAGAAAAGCAAGCTAGTTGGGTAAAAAAGTCCGGAATCGGGGAATTGCTCCAATGGGAAGAGTGAGGGAAGCAAGCTGGTTGGGTAAAAAAGCCCGGAATCGGGAAAATACTCCAATGGGAAGAGTGAGGGAAGCAAGCGGGTTGAGTAAAATAACTGTAAAACAGGAAATTACTCCAATAGGAAGCAGACAGAGAAAAACAAAGTATGGATTGAGAAACAAATCACTCTGTGATACCATAGGAAAGAAATAGAAACAAACAAGAAAACAACCAAGGTACATATGAAATACATGAAAACGATAATCGATAATTCTTGGAATAAAATCAGGAGGAAATACAAGTGGAACCGAAAGCAGTCGTGAATTTGCGAAAGGGAGAAGGTCGTACCATCAAGGCAGGTGGACTCTGGATCTTCGACAATGAGATAGAGAGCGTGATGGGAAGTGTGGAAGATGGCGATATTGTCATCGTGCGTGATTTCGATGGATATCCAATGGGACGCGGATTCATCAACCGGAAATCCAAAATTACCATTCGAATGCTGACTCGAGACGCAGAGCAGGATATCAACGAAGCATTTCTCCGTATGCGGGTGAAGAATGCCTGGGAATATAGAAAAGCTGTGATGCAGGGTGAAGATCTTACATGTTGTCGTGTGATCTTTGGTGAGGCGGATTTCCTGCCGGGACTCGTGATTGATCGGTTCTCGGATGTGCTGGTGGTGGAATCCCTCGCACTTGGCATTGATTTATATAAGGAACAAATCGTGGATTTGTTGAAAGAGATCATGGCGCAGGATGGTGTCAAGATCCGCGGCGTATACGAGCGGAGTGACGCGAAGGTGCGCAAGAAGGAAGGACTTGCTCCATATAAAGGATGCATCGGTGCGGAGTTTGAGCCGGTCGTTGAGATCGTGGAGAACGGTGTGCATTATAATGTGGATGTAGCAAATGGACAGAAAACAGGATTCTTCCTTGACCAGAAGTACAACCGGCTCGCGATGCAGAAACTGATCAAGGGTCTGACCAGAGGCGTGCAGGAGACACCGTTGCGTGTGCTTGACTGCTTTACACACATGGGAACCTTTGCATTAAATTGTGGCTATGCTGGGGCGAGTGATGTGTTAGGACTTGATATTTCAGAGTTTGCTGTGGAGCAGGCAAGAGAAAATGCGAAGCTCAATCATTTGGAGAAGACTGTACATTTTAAAGAGGCAAATGTATTGGACGAGCTGCCAAAGCTTGCTGAAGCAGGTGAGCAGTTTGACGTTGTAATCTTAGATCCACCGGCGTTTACCAAGTCGCGCGAAGCAACCAAGAATGCAATCAAAGGCTACCGTGAAATCAACCGGAAAGGCTTGCAGCTTGTAAAAAACGGCGGGTATTTTGCAACCTGTTCCTGCTCACATTTCATGACACAGGAATTGTTCACAAAGGTAATCGGTCAGGCAGCAGCGAGCGTGCACAAGCGTCTTCGTCAGGTGGAATTCCGGCAGCAGGCACCGGATCATCCGATTTTGTGGGCGGCGGATGAAAGTTATTATTTAAAATTTTACATTTTTCAGGTTGTTGATGAGAGATAGGAGACATGCAAGTGTGTAAAATATGGAGGTTTGCAATGAATAAACATATAGAAAAAGCAATGGAGCTTCGAAACGAAACTCCGATGGTAAGCAACTGTTCCCAGACGATTATGCGTTGTTATGCTGAGGATATGGGAATTTCAGAAGAAATGGCAGCTGGACTTGGCTGTAATTTTGGCGGCGGTATGAAATGCGGTGGTATCTGTGGCGCAATCACAGGTGGTTTGATGGTGCTTGGTGCCAAGGGTGTTGAGAATCCGGCGAAGGTAAATGAATTCCGCAGGAAGATTGCGGAGAATCATGATGGCATGGTGAACTGTGTGGATCTGCTTCGTGCAAATGCGGCGAGGGGTGGCAACAAGAAAGAACACTGTGATAAGATGATTCAAGAGGCAATCACGCTCATAGATGAAATGGTATAAAAATACATAGATGAAATGGTTCATACATAGACGAAATGGTGTAAAAATTCCTTGACGGATTTTGTTATGTAACATATAATAAAACCAATACGATAAAAAGGAAGCAATCAATGTTCTGGAAGATGACGACATTGCAATTGAAAAAAGGTTACATTTTCGCTCCTTACGGGGATAGTGCGCCTTTTTTCAGGAATAAAGTCTGATTATCAGAACCATTCTATGTAAATCAAGGTACATTATCTCCTTAACGATCAAATATAAGTTAAGGAGATTTTTTATGTTTAAAATTAAAAAACAAATATCGAAGTTGTACATGGCGTCCATTTTAGGCAATCTGTCATTGACGGGCGCGTGGGTCGCAATTCTTGCTGCGAGAGGATACAGTCTGGTCGAAATCGGAATTGCAGAGACGGTGTTTCATATTTTCAGTTTGACGTTTGAGATACCATCTGGTGTTTTTGCGGATGTATTTGGACGAAAGCAGATGCTTGTTGTGAGCAGTATTATGCGAGTGATTGGAAGCATCTGCATGATTTGCTCAAAGAATCTGACGATGGTGTGTGCAGCAATCGCATGTTTTGCAGTCAGCTATAATTTTTCTTCGGGATCTGGGGATGCGCTTGCGTATGATTCACTGAAACTGGTTGGTGAGGAGGCACGATATGAGCGCTACGCAGCCAATCAGTTGATTCTGTATCGGCTTTGCAATGGTATTTCTACATTGTGTGCGGGCTTTGCACTTTTTGTCGGATATAAGATTGCGTATGCATCGGATGTCCTGGTGACTTGCATTCAGATTGGAGTGTTGTTGTCGCTACGAGAGATTCGTTTGGATCACACAGGTACAGATCGAAAACAGGAGGTGTTACAGTCGGTATGGAAGGAACTCAGGGTATGTTTTGTGGAGAGTCTGCGCTTTCTAAAAAAGGCGAAACGGGCAGTGTTTCTGATGATATGTAATTCCTTTGTCGGCGCGGTTGATATTGTATTGCTGTTTTTCTTGCAGGCAAAGCTGCCGCAGACAGGTATGCCGGATTCGGCACTAGGAAGCTCTCTTTTCATCATGGAGATGGGAGGAATCCTTGGAGCCAAGCTGATCTTGTGGTGTAAGAACTTACGGTATCGCTGGGTGTTTGCGGTAACGTCTGTGCTCGTTTTATGTGGCGTATTGATTGAACATACAGGTATCGCGGTGCTTATGACGCTGGGTGGATTTGTAGCGGCATGCAGTGATGATGCACTTCAGGTTCGCACAGATGCTATCTTACAGGAAATGTTTCCGTCTGAGCAGCGGGCAACGCTGATATCAATGGAATCTTTTACATTCTCCGTGATTATGATCGCACTGTCACCGCTTGCAGGAATTGTGTTTTCTGTATGGTAAAAAGAATTGCCACCGGTTCCCGTTTGGAGCCGGCGGCAATGTATTGTGAAAATTCAGAAATGTAACATAGATGAAAGAAACAAAATAGATGTTGTTAATTCCGAAACTGCACGCGGCGAAGCCTGGGGAACAGGTGGAGCGGGAACCCGCATTTGAACTTTGAGAAGAGGGGAGAATATGCGTCAGTTTCGTTTTTTGATTTCGTGGGATGTGTGTGTTGGTGCCGTTGAAATCTGGATGTAGTATA